>ULLX01004529.1_pt1 | contig 28784 bp, 19 predicted proteins | sample 1951501 | NCBI WGS metagenome assembly ULLX01 (sample SAMEA4835535, study PRJEB28245) | human gut metagenome | biome: gut microbiome; material: fecal sample | place: Denmark | collected 2008
CATTGCCGTCGTGCTCTAGTCTGAAGGAAGTGAGGGAATTGAATAATCGAGACAGTGAAATATCTTGTTGCCCATATTCCGGTGTACTTTCTGAAATGCTTGCCGGACAGGGAGGCAGCGGAAGTTTGTTTTAAAGCTACAAGCTACAAGTGGCTGCGCTATGAACCGAAAGGCACTCGTAACTTGTAGCTTGTAACTTGTAACTAATTCATTATTATGATAGATAACGAACGAAAAAGAATCATCCCCAACGAAGTACTGTTACCCGAAGTAGCACGCCTCATCAGCGAAGGACATACCGTAACCTTGACAGTCAGAGGCAACAGTATGAATCCGTTTCTTGTGGACCGTCGCGACCGTATTGTTTTAGGTCCTTTTACCGATAACGATCTGCAACTGAATACAGTCGTACTCGCCAGAGATATGAACGGACGTATCATTTTCCACCGCATCATTCGCCGCAACGGCAAAGAGCTAACACTACAGGGCGATGGTAATATACGGATAACCGAACAAACGAACGTAGACGATGTCATGGGAATAATGATTGCCGCCATCCGTAAAGAAAAAGAATATCCGTGCAATGGCCGTGCCTGGCAGCGATATTCTTTCTGGTGGCTGAAACTAACCCCTGTAAGGCGATGGCTACTGGCGATATTCAGAAGAATCAGAAGAGTAGCAACCCAATAAGTACGAACAATAAAAATCTAGAACGGAAGAAGAAACGGAACAACAATTAATAAAAAACCTGCGCAGAGACTGCACAGGCAAGACATTCATCTTCATCACACATCATCCGGCAGTAGCCGAGGCTTGCGAAGCAACAATACAACTTTAAAAGATGCATTGCCGTGAGATTAAAAAAGGGAACCATCTTACGATAACTCCCTTCTAATTCTAACTTTGCTCGCAAAGTTCCCGGACTTAGAACAGCTTGGCAGGGTATTCACCTGCATCCACTAAAGCCTGGATTTTATCTACAACGCTTTGGCGATCTTCAGGATAAGTCACACCAAACCATTTGCTTGTAGTATCGAGGACTTCGCATGTAGCGACACCGTCCTGAATCAATTTATCTACCATCAACGGAATGAAGAATTCACTTTTCAGGTTCTCCATATTCTTCGGATCGCTCAGGAAGCTCTTGAAGAAATCGAAACTATATGCGAAGTAATCGGGAGTAAAGCCCCAGAAGTTCATACTTACCGGAGTAGTTTCGGGAGTAGCTGCCCATTCACCATTATCGTCAATGTATTTCACTTCGCCATCCATACGCTGGATCTTAGTGCGTTCCACAACAGAAGTCAGCAGGTTGTTGGCATCCGTACCGCAAAGACCGCGAGATACAGTACCGCTATCGCTCAGTGTATTACCAATGCGGAAACCTACCATTGAATATACATTCTTTGAACCTTCGGGCAGTGCAGAAAGGAATTTACCCATTACCTGGAAAGAGTCGCGACCATAGAAGTCGTCGCAATTGATAACAGCAAACGGTTCCTGAATGACATCCGCACCCATCATTACGGCATGGTTGGTTCCCCAAGGTTTCGTACGACCTTCAGGGCAAGTGAAGCCTTCGGGCAGATCGTCGATAGACTGGAACACCAGTTCGCATGGGATATGACCTTCATATTTTGAAATAATTTTATCACGGAAGTCTTTCTCAAAATCCTTACGGATTACGAAAACGAGCTTACCAAATCCGGCATTGATGGCGTCATAAATTGAATAGTCCATAATAGTTTCGCCATTCGGACCCAGTCCGTCCAATTGCTTCAAGCCACCGTAACGGCTGCCCATTCCGGCTGCCAATAAGAATAAAGTTGGTTTCATACTTAGTTATTATTTAAAAAGGTTAGTGTATCCTTGTTTTGATTACGGAGGCAAAATTACAAAAAATAAAGTCAAGAAAGGTAGACAATTGGTTCATTTTTTAGTCCTATTGTACAATTCTTATTGTTAGAATGGATAACCGATAGCAAAATGCCATGCCATACCGTCCTTGAATTTCGGTATATTATAATATCCCTTCTTTCCTGTTTCATACGGATCATGCAGCGCCACACCCCAATCCAGCCGGAATACAAGGAAGTCCAGATCGTAGCGCAGACCGGCACCTGTGCCCAAAGCAATCTGTTTCGGGAAATTCTTCAACGTCAACTGTCCATTGGGACGGTCCACATCTTTACGCATCAGCCAGACATTACCTGCATCAAGGAAAATAGCTCCGTGCAGATCACCGAGAATTCGAAAACGGTATTCCACATTTGCTTCCATACGGATATCCCCCACATGGTTGATATAAGAATACTTTTTCTCTTTATCGGGCGGGTAGCCACCGGGACCAATGCTACGTGCGGAATAAGCACGGATACTGTTAGCACCACCTATATAGAACTGTTCGGTATAAGGTGCAGTCGTCGCATTTCCATAAGACCAAATAACTCCTCCTGCAATACGGGAAGCAATCATCTGGTTCTTGTCTATCTGGTAATGATAGCGAAACTCTGAATTTAGCTTCAAAAACTGTGCAAAAGGTACACCCAACAATTTCTTGTCTTGCTTGCCGAACGACTGTCCGAATGCCTTGTAAATCAAGGAAGTCAGGTTACCGGCAGAACCAACTGTCGTCTGCCACCAGATAGGATTGCGCTTGCCGCGTACAGAGGCATTATCGAAAGTATAAGTATATTCCATCTTGGGAATAAACTGATTACGAAGACTGACGTAGAGGGCAGGATTCTGAGCTTGTATCTCCTCGAAAGCTGCCGTAGGGTTACGAAGTACATTGAACGTCAATTGGAAAGGCGTAATGCTATGCTTCCGCGTAGGTACAGGCTGAAAGTCATAGGTAACATTGCCGCCGAAGGCAAGCATCTTGTAATACTTGGCACGGTTCATCTGATCTATATAGACGCGAAAGGTAGTAGAAGCGGGAAAGTCATACTCCTTATCTCCCATACGAGGGAAAACAATGCGTGGAAAGGTGAGTGCGGAAGATAGCCCCAACTCATAACTGTTCATCAGCGAACTGCTATTCTTACCCGTCTGCCACTCATAGGAGCCGTTTACCTTCACATTCCAGGTTTCGCCACCGCCGAAGACGTTATTCTTCGTTACGGTAAAAGCAGCACCAGGACCTGTCTGGTTGTTACTCTTCATGGTAACGTTGAAGTCAAACTCAGCATCATAAGGTTTATCCAGCATGGCACGTATATTCACATCAAGAGTATCTGAGACAAGTGCTGTATCACGGGGAGTATACTGCATTTCCAAATACCGGAAGATGCCCACACTTGCCAGACGTTCCTGAATACGGGTCTGACGATACTGGCTGTACAGTTTATCCGGACGGCGACGCATACCTCCCTTATCCAACTCCTGCCGCTTCCTCTGATATCCCTGATAATGCAACCAGCGGTAAAGCATATTGGGACGTATTTTCAGTTTATTGTAATAGTGTATCCAGAAGTTCTTGTAATAAAGACTGTCATTCGGCACCTGCCCTTGCGGACCATGAAGGTAAAAGTTTGTATTTCCCACAAAGAAAGGACGTTCAGCATCTTTAGGCATACCAGGGACCGGGATCATACGCAAACTGACATGCCCACCGGGAACAAGCGTTGTGTCTGCCTGATAAGTAAGATAGTCGGGACGGAAATAATAATACCCCATATTACGCAGCAAGCCACTGATACGGGTACGTTCACCATCGAGGTCGGTAACATTAAACTGTTCGCCCGGGCTGATGAGGGAACGGCGACGCCCCAGATTAATGATGCGCATAGTGGTATCATTGAAGCCGCGATAATAGACGGTATCGATGAAATATGGATTACGCATATCAACGGTATATTGCAGCTTGGCTTTCAGGCTGTCTTTAGGATTCACAAAAGTTTGATAACTTACCGTACCGTTAAAGTAACCGTAATCGTGCAGGATATTCGTTGCCACTTTCTGACGAACGTCCGGATTGACAGAAGATATAAATACAGGAGTAGCCGCAAAGCGATTGAATATCCACTTTCCAAAGCCATGATTATACTTTGCGAAACCATTGTATATCCACAATCCAATCGGAAAAGGAATACGATACTGGGAGCTACCTAACAAAGAGTTATTAGGGGCTTTAGCAAGGGCCGCCTCTACTTCCTCCATCGCCGTTTCACCGACCGGGGTTACGGAGCGATTTTCCACTATCATCGGCTTCTGACCGGTGTAAAGCACTTCGCCTTCGGGCAAGTGCTTGGTAGTGGAGCAGGCTGCCAGAAGCAGAAAAGCTATGAGAGTATATAAAAGTTTCTTCATTTTTTAGAGTTTATGTATGCGAATGAGTAATTATTCACTCACCGGTTCAACTTTCTTCTTCCTGAATATGAACAGTTCGCTCAACTTATCCATTTTCCGGCGGAGCACAAGGCCTACGCCCGTCTCGGTAATTTCACCATCGAGCACGCTTTCATAGTTCTTGTTGTGGAATACACGTACATAGCGTGTTCCACTATTGTCCAGACGATATTCCAGAGAAATATTATCAATGAACGACTCCACATCATTCGTGGCATTGGCACCACTGGATACCTTTCCGCCAATAATAATCTGCACACGGTCGTTGAAAAAACGCTGCGAATAGCGAAAACTATAGTCCGTCTGCTTATCACCCGTTTCAGCAGCGGTGCGGTCTTCTATACCGACGCTGAGGGAGGCATTTTTCAGGTTTCCGGTCAGCGCATTGATCTGGCTTTGAAGCACACTGTTCAAGGCAGAACCCATTGTCAGGCCACCGCCTTTTCCAGTATTGTAGAGATACATACCTGTAGCAAGCATGGTAATGGCCTGTTTACTGCGTTCATCCGCACTCATACCTGCCAGTTCGCCTTGCACGGTGGCATCGTCAGGCGCACTCAGGTTGAAACTCAGGTCGGGGTTCTCCAGACTATTCTTGATGCTGATGGAAACGTCGAAGTTCACCATGCGTGAACCGCTTCCACCGTCACCATCCGCCACCGAAGCACGGACACGCTCCGTAGCGGTCAGGTTCAGTTTGGGATTCATCGGATTGCCCGTCCAGTCCACATAACTGCCGTTGGTGAACTGAAATTCCTTCAGAGGAATGACGGGCAGGGCATATTTCATCATACCACCAATCAAGGTATAACGACCGGACAAGGTAAGGTCGCCTTGCGGAGTATATTGGAGATTCAGGTCGCCTCCGCCTTCCAGTTCCACACGGCTGCTACGGTCGGGACTGAGGTCAGCCCTCAAGCGCACAGCATCATCTATGTGCACGGACATCAGCATATCCATACCACCAAGGGACATGGTGGGCACTTCCGTCTGCTGTACCGAAGTGGTGTCCGTGAAGGAAGTGAATTTCACAAGCTCACCCAAACGGTCTTCCACCGTCAGCGGCGAATCGGTCAGCACGTAGGTTACATCCGTATTTCCAAGCAAATTCATGTTTCCACGCATAGTCAGCCCATCCAGCGGACCGCGCACGGTAGCATTCAGGTCTACAAAGATTTTACCGTAGAGCATGCTTTCCTTGGTACGGGGCGCGTCGAGTAATGTATAGTTCTGTGCACGTAGGTTCAGGTTCGCCGTTGGCCTGTCCATATTACGGAAGTCCACGTTACCATCTATCGTGAAGGGATTTCGGCTGGTGGTGTAGATAGCGAACTTATTGAAGATGAGTTTATTGTTTTCTATCTTCAGCGGGCGGTTATCAAACCAATATCGTGCGCCGGCCTGACGTGCATAGATAGATACGCTATCCAACGAGAGGTCACCACTCAATTGCGGTTTCTCCATGGCACCATTGATGTTGAGCCCACCGTCGATGTCACCGGTTAAAGTAATCATACGGTCGGGGACGAAAGCATTGGCAAGGGAGAGCGGGAAATGCTCGAAGGTGGTGTTTACATCCAAGGAATCGCGTCCATTCTTCTGTGTCAGCACAGCATCGGCAGTCAGTACCTCCTGGTCTCCCGACCGGAAATAGGCGTTCAGATAGTGCGTGCCTTTATCACCCGGAAGCCATGTAGCACCTAGTCCGATATTACCTACCAGCTGGCGTTCGTAAGTCAGCTTTTCCACATCGGCCTCAGCGGAGACTTGCAGTGAAGTTGCCGTCTGTATATAGTTTGCTTCCGCAGAGAAAAGTCCCGTGATACGGGGCATATAAGGCAGAATGCCGCTTAGTTTATCCAAGCGGAAACGAATTAATTCCAGATTGATATTCTGTAAGGAAACGGTGTCAGACCGGTCGGACTGCATACGGAAGCAGAGACCGTCCTCACTGTCCATATCGACATTAGCGTAGACGCGCATATTCTTGTGCAGATAAATCCAATCGCTGTTATCTACAAAGTGAAACTTCTGGTAAGCAATGATAGGCTCAGCAGGTGTCAGGCGGAAGGCAATACCATTCCCCCTACCCCGCCCCTCTATCAAAGGACGGGCATTGATACCCAGATCAAGTCCGGTATCTCCCTTCGCATCCACATAATTCAGGGTCAGTTCGGCATCTTCATTACGGATTTCACCCGTCAGTGTACTGCGGAAGACAAACTGCGGGTTCTTCGGACCATTTATGACACCACCCTGCAACTTCATGCGTGCAGTGTCCTGGCTGATGGCAAAGAAAATGGTATCCAGTTGCAAGGAGTCCATGCGCAGACCATGTATAGCAGTGCGTCCGTTGATACCACGTCGGGGCGTAGTGCCGAAACGCAATATAAAGTCATCAAAAGAAATATCCTTGGTTGCCAGGAAATAACTGACAGGGTTCTGCTTACCGGCTTTCAGTTGCATACCGGCTGAGGGCAGTGCTTTCCGTAATTCTGCATGATCGAGTTGCTTCAATTCTATCTGCCGGGTAAGAAGTGTGGCAAAGGCAGTGCCCTGATCCATCAGTTTCTGCAAGGTACTGCGGGCACGGAACTGAAAGTCGAGGTCGCCTGCATCCATGTTCATCTTGATAGAGTCATGGCGTGCCTCGGCACCGAGAGTGAAAGCGAAAGGATGCTTCAATGGTTTAGGAGAAATACCTAACTCATGTAGACCGACATTCTCCACATTCATAGCCATCTTACCATCCAGGTATTTACGGTCAAGACGCATATCTGCATCCGCCTGCATCTTCAGCAGGGCATTGTCGCTCGTCATGTGTACAGTGGCAAGAGCGGATTTCAATCCGGCTGTCAGGTCAATGCCGGAAATATTCCAGTGTCCGTATTGTAATTCACCGAGAGAAGCTTGCACAGCAGCCACAGTGCGATGGTTGGCTGGATCAAATCCTTTTCCTTTGGCGGCAACCTTGGCCGAAAGGGTATAGATAGAATCTTTAGGCAGGAAATGGTGCACTTGCAGGGCATCTACATGAAGGTCTGCCTGATAGGCTTCGGTAGAAGTATTGTAACGAGCCAGCAGATTCAACAGCCCTTCGCGCTCTTTCAATTTCAGGCTGGCATCATAATTGGGGCCATCCAAACCAAGTCGCGCAGCAAGGTGCATACTGTCCGGCACAACTATAGAACCATCGGGGGTGACACCAGTCAATCCGGTAAGGAAATTCAGGTTCTGTGTCCGGATATCAAAGTCAATGCTTCCATTGCGCGTCAAACTGTCGGTGAGGTTCCAAATCTCACCACCACCATTCAAGGTGAAAGCACCCGGCAGGTCGATATTGAAGCGGGAAATCTGCATCTGCTTGAAGTTACCTTCCGTACCGGCACGGATAGTAAGGGGACGGAAAGGATACGCCTCCTTAAATGTGTCAGGCAAATCACCTGCAAAGAGCATTACATCCTGCTTGCCGATGCGGGCATTGAAACGGGCAGAGAGTCGTCCGGAAGTGGGAATTTCTACCAATTCCCAATAAGTCTGGGCGATGAAATCCATTTCACTGTGTGGGGTAAGCAATTTTAAAGAAGGCACCTGAATAACAGTGGAATCAGCAAATACCCGTCCCGTCAGTGAAGTGATGCTCAGCCCGGAACGTTCGTTCATGGAGAATTCCCGGATAACAGCATTGATATTCCGTCCATGATAAAGCACGGAGTCCACCCCAATGCGAATATCCCGCAAGGCGATGTGCGAAGCATCGAAGCCCGAGGCAGGTTTCACACCGGTGCTATCGGTAGCCGCAAGACTATCGGTATCTATCAAGTTATTAATAGCACTGAGCAATTGGCTACCCGTATCATAGTTTACTGTAGTACTGCTCAATTCAAATTTCTTCAGACCGTACATCTGTCCGCCCAGGTCAGCAACCGCATCATCCACCTCTGCATCACCCAGACGGGCAGCAAGACGCATGGAATCCAGCGGCATTTGCAAATCAACAGAAACGTTCTTCAATGCTAACTTGTGTAAAGCCACTTTCCAGTTAAGGGCGGTAGTCGTGGTATCCGGTTCGGTAGTGGTAGTGTCGTTCATCACAACAAGCATATGAGTATCACTCAGCTCCACACGGTTGATGACAGCATCTTCTTTCTTCAGGTCTACACCATGGCTTTCAAGAAAGAAACGCCCCAGCACACCACGTATGCGGATACCCTCTATCAAATCGGCAGAGTTCAGGAAAACTCCGTTCACAGTAACCTCGTCCACTTCTACTTGTCCGCGTATCAGCGGCCATGCCTGCACGCGCACGTTCAGGCTTTCCAGTGTCAGTAGGGTATCGGAAACCTGTTTCACGGCAAGGGAGTCACCGAGAGCAGAAGGCATTTGTTTATCTGCCTGTATAGGCTGAATGACCTGCACACCGCGTACCAGCAAGTTCAGCGGAAAGCGGAGGTCGATGCGGTCAACAGATATATCCATACCCGTTGCTTCGGATGCAATGGCAGTGGCTTGCTTCCGTATCAGGCTCTGTACAGGAGGGATATAAAGCAATACCATCAGTACTACAAATAATATGATAGGGGTAAGTAGTATCCACATTACCCATTTCAACCATTTTCTTTTCATTAGGACGTCAATCGATAGTCAGTGTTTAAATCGTTACAAAGTAAACAAATTCTAACGACATTTGGTTGATGCAGAAGAGAAAAAGGCTATTTATTCCTCTACCTGTGCCACGACATCTTCAATCAGAGCGAGTACTGAGAAGGATTTCTCTTTTATCTTTTCACTGAATACTTGCCCGCGTGAGTCTTCAAGCTCTTTCAATAAAGCAACAAGTTCATCGGCTCCCAGTAAAGTAAACAGAGGAAGCATCTTATGCCCCATGGCAGCTATGCCATCTGTATCTTCAGCATCTAATGCCTGTCGCAAGCGATCAGCATTCAGACGTGTTTCTGTGACAAAACTTTCCAGAATAGATTTTGCCGCATCAGGATCATCACCTGAGAAAGCAGTGAGAGCAGAGAAATTTAATGCAGAAACAGGAACTGCTTCAGTTGCAATCCTATCCGTCTGTACAGCATCCATTTCTACATGCTTCTGTGGAGTAACAAGACCTGTTTCTCTCTTTTCAATATCCAATTCTGCAAACAGTTCATTCACCATAAATGGTTTGTGCAAGCTTCCGGCAAAACCATGTTTCAGAAACTCTTCACGTTGCATATCACTACGGGCAGTCACAGCAATCACGGGTATAGTCTTAGCTTGCGGAATATTCGAAGCACGTAACAGGTTCAGTAAGTCGAAACCATTCATGGCGGGCATTTGCACATCGGTAAGCAATACATCGAAAGTATCGGTACGGAGAGCTTCCAGTAATTCATCCAATTGCAGACAAGAAACAGAAGTGATGCCACTCTGTGCAAGCATAGCAGAAGTGAGAGTGAGTTGGATACGGTCGTCATCAATCAAGAGGATATGCAAAGCAGGAGTTTGAGCAGGTAAAAAGGATGAATTCGCATTATTCTGTTCATTCACCTCGGAAGTATCATTCAAAGCCACCGGATACAAAGGTACCCGCAACGTAAACGTACTCCCCTTTCCAAGTACACTATCCACTTCGATACGTCCTTCAAGTAGTTGCACCAGCATACGGACAATAGATAATCCCAAGCCGAATCCTTCCTCTCCCTGTGCTCCCGGCAAACGGGTAAACTCCTGGAAGATGCGTTCACGGTCACCGGGTTCCATTCCCTTTCCCGTATCGATAACAGAAAGTTTCAAGTGATTTCCGGAGAAAACCGAATCACCCTTCGGCACAAAACTGGCAGTCAGTGTAATGCCACCTTCCGAAGTGAACTTCACTGCATTGGAAAGCAAGTTATTGACAATCTGGCGCAAGCGTAAAGGGTCACTGATGAAGGTTCCTTTCAGTTCGGGGTCTATCTCACATTTCAAAGACAATCCTTTGGCAGAAGTCAACGGTTCAAAGCTGACGTATATTTCTTCCAGCAGGCGTGCAGGATGGAAAGTAACACGGTTTATCTCAGCTTTGTGCAAGTCGAGGCGATGAAAATCAAGCAAATCGGTAACCAGTTTCAGCAGATGCTCTGAGGAGGTTTTCATATTGTCAAGATAGAAACGTTGCCGTCCGTCAACAGTGAGCCGGGAGAGCAAATCTGCATACCCCATGATAGAACCTAAGGGAGCTTTGAAATCGTGGGTAATGGCAAGCATCAGCTTTTCGCGAGAGGCAAGCAACTCTTCGGCGAAGCGGTTAGCTTCTTCCAACTGACGCCGATAACGGTTACTACGAGTAACATCCCGCCAGATCATAACAAGAAAGATAACGGACAACACAACAGCCCCCGCAGCAATACCAGAAATAATCGTAGCAGAACGATGACGCACTGCTTTCTGATACTCGGCCTCTTCACGGGCACGCAGCAGAGTTTCCTGTTCATATCCCTTCAAAAGACTATCAATACGGGCACTCAGCGCATGATCAAGGCGTTGCAGAGTTCGCTTACGGCGCTGTATCACACTATTAGTTGCTTTCTTTTGCTGGGCAACGGTACGCAATTTCGCGTGCAGTGAATCAACAGGATTATAAGCATCAAGCACAGTATCCGTAGCAACTTCAAGGGTAGTTTGTACCTGAATAGCAGAATCTTTGCGTGGTGGAACGAAAACTTCCCCCAGACGGCGGAAGAAACCCTTCTTCTTAGGTTGTGTCACAACGGTATCACGACGGGCAGTAACACGACGTTGCACACGCTGTTGGGTGATAATGGTATCCTGCTCAGCTATAATCTGCTCCACCTCCCGAGCGGAAATCATGCTGTCATTGGCTTCGCTCAGCGTACGCAGCAAGCGGACCGTATTAGCATCTTTTTCCCGCAAAAGCCCTATCAGACTATCCGTACGCAGGATATCGCTATTATCCGAGCTCATAAGGTTCTCCATTTCCCGGTGCACGAAGAACAGGGAATAAAGCAAGACTGCCAACAGAACCACATAACCGGCAGCTATCTTCTTCTTGGAGACATTATTCATAATTTATATTATAATAGTGATAGGGTGATAGTATCACTTTCCTTCATCTTGCTTTATAACGGAAACGCAGCCAAAGCATAATACCTGCGCTCGTCAGTCCGAATGGGAAAGCCATCCATACGCCGACCGTACCCCAACCCAGCACGAAACCACATAAGTATCCTACAGGCAAAGATATAACAAAATAGGAAATAAATGCAATGAACATCATCGGTTTTACGTCTGCGATACCACGCAGGGCATTGGCAAAACTGATTTGCAATCCGTCACCAAACTGGTAAACCAGGAATGGAAAGAACAAAGAAGATACCATGGCAGAAACCTCCACGCTATCCGTAAACCAGCCCCCGACCTGATTGCGCAACAGAAACACAATACTCAGAAGCACCACTGCCATTGCCATAATCAGGTGAAAGCCGGCATATGCCGAACGGCGGACATTCACCATATCACTCTGCCCCTTGAAGTTACTGACGCGAACGGCAATTGCCGCCCCCATCCCATAAAACATCATAAAGGTGAACTGAGAAATAGTAAGCATAATCTGATGCGACGCCAAAGCAATAGTTCCCAGCCAACCGACCATAATCGTACTGAGGCTGAATGACGCCGTCTCCATGCCCATCTGCAAACCGACAGGCCACCCAAGTCCATTCAATTTCCTGAACATTTGTTTTGACCATCCCAGGCGGAAGAACCCCGCCTTATATCTTAAGAATCTGCGACTACGGAAAATAACCAGTGCAAAAACAATGACCATAACAATACGCGAGAACAGGGTACTGATACCCGCGCCCAACAACCCCAATTCCGGAAAACCAAACTTTCCGTAAATCAGTATATAGTTACCAATGATATTCAATGTATTTCCACCAAGAAGCACCCACATGGCAGTCTGTGTTTGAGTAATGCCATCTGTAAACTGCTTAAAGCCATTGAACAGCATGACGAACACCAAGGATGCAAGTAGAACCAGAAAATAAGGCTTTATCAGCGGAATCAGTTCCTCGGGTTGCCCCATATATTCCACACAGAAATAGACGACAGTCATAATAAGTGTCAGCAACAGCGCTACCAACACATTGGCAAGCAGACTTGAGTGCAAAGCTTGTCCGGCCTCCATGAAACGACGGTTACCGTAGAACTCACCCACTACAGGCGTCAGTCCATAAGAGAAACCGGTACTGAAAATAATGCAAAGTGTGAAAAGATTGTTGGTGAAAGAAGCAGCAGCCAACTCGGCCGTACTGTGGTGTCCCACCATCAGAGTATCGGCAAATCCGAGAACAATGACACCCATCTGGCCGATAACGATGGGAAGTCCTAAGTAAAAGAGGGCTTTATAATGCCCCTTGTATGTAGCAATTAATCTATTCATTTATCCTTCTCATAATATAATACCACCGAGTTTTCCTCACGGAAAGTCTCTTGTGCAACTGCCTTCAGCTGCTCTGCCGTCACTGCGCGATACCGTTCTACCTCACGGTCTATATCCTCTGCCTGTCCGGTCAATTCGAACCATGCCAGATTTGTGGCTACATTCAGGTAATTGATATTCCCGAATATCTGGGTAGATTCAAACTTATTCTTTACTTTCTCCAATTCCTGTTCTTCTATCGCCACTTGCTGTAACTCCTGCAACTCTTTGCGTACAGCGGCCTCAGCCTGTTCCAGTGACACTCCGACTGACGGTTTTCCGCTGATATGCAGCAATCCCGCATCACGTGTACCCGAAATATAAGCATCTATGCCGGAGAATAATTTCTGTTCCTGCACCAACCGACGATTCAAGCGACTGGAACGTCCGTTACTAAGGATATCTGAAAGAATATCAAAAGCATAGTAATCAGGATGCTCTCGACTACACATATGATAAGCCATGAACAGTGCATCCAAGGGGACAGGCCGTTTCACCACCTGTCTACGTTCTGTTGTCTGTACGGGTTCCTGCGGCAATTGTCGCACAGGCACATCCCTGCGGGGAATCGGGCCAAACCACTTTTCTGTCAATCGGACAGTTTCTTCCCACGATATATTTCCGGTAACGGCAAGTACAGCATTATTAGGTGCATAAAAGCGGTAAAAGAATGACTTCACTTCCTCCAGTGTAGCTTGTTCGATATGCGATAAATCCTTTCCGATGGTAGGCCAGCGGTACGGATGCACCTCATAAGCCAACGGACGGATAAGATGTCCCACATCTCCGTAAGGCTGGTTCAGACAACGCTGTTTGAACTCCTCCATGACCACACCGCGCTGCACTTCAAGGCTTTGTTCACTGAATGCCAGTTCCATCATACGGTCGGACTCCAGCCAGAAGCCAATCTCTACATTCGATTTGGGAACAGTGAGGTAATAGTTTGTAATGTCATTGTTCGTCCAGGCATTGTTTTCGCCACCTGCCGACTGCAAAGGAGCATCATAGTCGGGTATATTCACAGAACCGCCAAACATCAGATGTTCGAACAAATGGGCAAAGCCGGTATGTTCGGGATGTTCGTCCCGGGCACCTACATCATAAACGATGTTCAGTGCTACCATCTGAGTACTGAGATCCTGGTAATGCACCAGTCGCAGACCGTTATTAAGACTATATTTATTTATCTTCATATTATTTTGAATGATAGGATGATAAGATGGTAAGATGATAGGATTATTAGCTAGGTATATGACTTTTCGCAGTTTTAATACTACGGGGAATTAAGCCCATTAACAATTTGGCATCTGCAATTATACTGAAATATTCGTCCGAAGTAAGATAATCAGTTTTATACAGAAGTTCTAACCAAAACAAGGTTTCATTACATTCTTTTTGCGCAATAGCAAACTTATGAATAAAATCCGCCTGACTTTCAGCATGCATAGCTTCGCGTTGTAAAGCACCTATTGCTGTACCTGAACGAACTAATTGTTTGGATATCTCATATTCCTGCTTTTCCTTTTTAAGATATTTACATAAATTCACGACACGTATAGCAAAATCCATACTCTTATCTTTTATAATATCCTCTTTCTCCATCCTCCTATCATCTTACCATCTTATCATCCTATCATTTTATCACCTTGACCTTAACAATTTTCACATCCTCTTCCGGGCGGTCGCTACGGTCCGTTTTTACCTGCTGTATCTTATCTACTATATCCATGCCTTCAATCACTTCGCCGAACACAGTATATTCCCCATCCAAGTGTGGGGTACCACCTACCGTAGTGTAAGCCTTCACCTGCTCCGGTGTAAAGTGGAACTCCGGTTGCTTGGCAACTTCCGCCTCAGCCTGTGCAAACAGTGTATCCTGCAAGTTCATCAGACCATCCTGGTCATTTTCCTTACGCATCTTATAGATTTCCTTCATGTGTTTCTGTGCCAAAGCATTGAACACTGTTGTCAGACGGTTCTGGTTCATCTGGTTCTCCATACCCAGCAACGTAGTGTCATTATACACTTTACCCGTCACAATGTAGAACTGGCAACCCGACGATTCCTTCTTAGGATTCACATTGTCACCCTGACGCGCAGCCGACAATGCACCTTTCTTATGAAAATACTTCGGATAAACGAACTCAGCCGGAATCGTATAACCTACATCACCTGCACCCAGCATCTTTCCTTTCGGAGCATTCTTTGACTCAGGGTCGCCTGCCTGTATCATAAAATCCTTGATGACACGGTGGAACAATGTACCTTCGTATGTACCCTCTTCCGCCAGTTTGATGAAGTTATCACGATGTTGCGGCGTCTCATTATACAGTTTCACGATAATGTCACCCGCAGTTGTCTCGATCTTCAATTTAGTTTCCTGATCCATGTTTCTATCTTTCTTTTGTCCCGATTGGCAGGCTGTAACGCTGCAAATCAGTATGGTTAATAATACGATAAAATTCCTCTTCATAACGCTTTTTATTTAAATTAAGTTTGCAAATATACGATTTTCAGACAAATCGGTTTACCTTTGTGTCTTAAAAGAGACAAAAGATAAGGCAATGAAATCTATACTCATCGTTGAAGACGACATTACTTACGGTATGATGCTGAAGACCTGGTTAGGCAAAAAAGGCTTTCAGGTAGCTTCCGTCAGCAGTATCGCCCGCGCCCAGAAACATTTGGAGACAGAGGGTGCCGACTTGATTTTGTCCGACCTGCGTCTGCCCGACAAGGACGGCATCGACCTGTTGAAGTGGTTGGGAGAGCAAGGTCTGTCCATTCCGCTCATCATGATGACGAGCTATGCCGATATACAATCGGCGGTGCAAGCTATGAAATTAGGTGCCAGCGACTACGTTGCCAAGCCCGTAAATCCAGACGAACTTCTAAAGAAAATCAGTGAGGCTGTGAAACAACCCGCTGCTTCTCCCAGACAAACCATCAGTTCCGGAAAAGGAGAAAGTACCCATCAAAAAGATGCAGGCGGCACCCCGTCTTCTGACTACCTGGAAGGAGAGAGTGATGCGGCCAAGCAACTTTATAATTATGTAAGACTGGTTGCCCCCACCACTATGTCGGTACTGATCAATGGTGCCAGTGGAACGGGTAAGGAATATGTAGCCCACCGTATCCATCAACTCAGCAAGCGTACCGGTCAGCCTTTCGTTGCCATCGACTGTGGCTCCATCCCGAAAGAACTTGCCGCATCTGAGTTCTTCGGACACGTAAAAGGTTCATTCACCGGAGCATTGACAGACAAAACTGGAGCCTTTGTTGCAGCCAACGGAGGAACCATCTTCCTCGATGAAATAGGCAATCTCAGTTACGAAGTCCAGATACAACTGTTACGTGCCTTGCAGGAACGGAAAATCCGTCCGGTAGGTTCCAATAAAGAAATCACAGTAGATGTGCGCCTGGTTTCCGCTACGAATGAAGATTTGGAACAGGCTATCGAGAAAGGAACTTTCCGCCAGGACCTGTTCCACCGCATCAATGAGTTCACCCTACGCATGCCCGAACTCAAGGATCGGAGAGAAGACATCCTTCTCTTTGCCAACTTCTTCCTCGACCAAGCCAATCGGGAACTGGATAAACAGTTGATCGGGTTTGATGATGCAGCATCCCGGGCATTGCTGGAATACCACTGGCCGGGAAATCTGCGACAGATGAAGAATGTGGTACGCCGTGCCACCCTATTAGCGCAGGACCAACTTATTACGTTGAAAGAATTGACCGAATTGCAGCAAATCACTCATCCCCACGTAGGTCTGCCATTACGTAATGAAGAAGCAGAAAAGCATCAGATAATCGAAGCATTGCGGCAAACGGGAAATAACAAGAGCCGGGCAGCTCAACTGTTGGGCATAGACCGCAAAACCCTGTATAATAAACTAAAACTTTACGAAATAGAGAGCTAAAAAGGTTCTTTGCACCGTATCCCAACTGCATCAAGTCCGTACCTACTCCGTATCCATACAGTTAGAATAGGTACGGACTTGACACGGACTTGGTACGGGCTTGACACGGACTTGGTATGGAACAGAGTACCTTAGTGTGGAATTTCTCCACACCTGATTCCACACTTTCCACACAATTCCACACTGTACCACATATTCCAAAGCCACAAACAACACTAGTAATCAACAACTTGTCTAATTAGCATTCTCACTGGCACGGGCTTTGCGAGTATATTTTATGTAAGCGTCAAGCTTCCTAAATCAAAAAAAGGAAACCTAAACTCTTAACTATAAAATATATATTTAATATAACAATTAAAAGCAAATGATTATGAAAAAGTTAGTATTAGTAGCAGCCCTGTTTATGTTTGTTTGTGGTGGTTCTTTCGTGGCAAATGCTCAGGACCCGGTGAAAACTCAACAGCAACAACCGGCAACGGGAAATACTGAAGAGCCCAAAACCGCTGAGCCTGCCAAGGAAGAACCCAAAACAGAAGAACCAAAGGCAGAGGAACCGAAAGCTGAACAACCTGCAGCCAACGCTCCCGCCAATGGTACTCCTGCAACGGAAACACCTGCACAGCCTGCTGAATAATAGTAAGCACACTGACACAAAAGCCGTTCCCTCCTTGTCTATTCTGGGGAACGGCTTTTGTCGTTTTAGTCCAATACCTACATGTAAGTACCAAACCGCACCACTCCGCACAAAAATTACCAATAAATAGCGATTTCCCACCTTTTCCATTCTACATACCTTTGCAAACAAATCGATAGAGATGTTTTGCAAAGTTTTTTATATCATAACAATTCTGTTTATCAATCACTTATCTGCCTTTTCCCAACAGGGTTACACCCTCACCGGAACTATACAAGATGCGCAGACCAAAGAGCCTTTAAGTTTTGCCACCATTCAATTGCAGACCTCAGATAAGACTTGGTATGGTGCCCTCAGTGACCAAAACGGCCGGTATTCTTTCACCAAATTAGCAGCCGGAACCTATACGGCAACCGTTTCTTATCTGGGATATGACAAGCTGACAAAGACTTTCTCTATCTCCAAAAATACAAGCCAGTCTTTCCAACTCACATCATCGACCCTAGCACTGAATGAGGTAGTGATTACCGCTTCGGAGTCGAAGGGACTGACCAGTGCGTCAAAGATAGACCGCAGGGCAATGGAGCATCTGCAACCGACAAGTTTCACTGACTTGCTGGAACTACTTCCCGGCGGAAAGTCTGTTGACCCGAATATGGGCAATGTTAATCTGATAAAAATCCGTGAAGCTGGAAACACCAGCGAGACTATTGCTTCTTTGGGAGTAGGATTCGTTGTGGACGGTATGACAGTAAACACTGATGCCAACCTGCAATACCTACAAGGAACAAACCAGGGTGACAAAGAGTCCGTATCCAAAGGCGTAGACATGCGCACGCTTTCAACAGACAACATAGAAAGTGTGGAAATCATCCGAGGCATACCTTCTGTAGAATACGGCAACCTGACCGGAGGATTAGTGAACATCAAACGAAAATCAAGCGCCTCTCCCCTGACTGCACGTTTCAAAGCAGACCAGGTAAGCAAGCTATTCTCTGCCGGAAAAGGCTGGGCAATCAGCGGCACCAATGTCCTGAACCTGGATCTTAGTTATCTGGACTCAAAAGTAGACCCGCGCGACAGCCGTGAGAACTACAAACGCATTACCGCATCCGCCCGCCTGAATACCAACTACAAAGCAAAGATTGGTCACATAGACTGGCGAATCAACGCCGATTACACCGGCTCGTTCGACAATGTGAAGCGGGACAAAGATATTACTGTAAAGGAAGATTCTTACAAGTCCACTTATGATAAAATGACGCTGGGTGGCGAGTGGGTATTGAAACGCCCCGAACGCTCATTCCTGCGCCAACTGCGTGCCAATGCATCCATTTCGCAAGAGCTCAGCCAGATTAAAGAACGGAAGTCCGTATCACTGGACCGCCCCACAGGTATTCCCAATAGCACGGAACAAGGAGAGGCGGACGGACTTTACCTTCCTTACAGCTATGTAGCCAATGTATTAGTAGACGGCAAGCCCTTCTATGCAAATGCTAAAATCATTGGAGATTTTGCCTTTAACTGGATGAAAAGCTCGCATACGCTGAAAGTTGGTGCGGAATGGAACTTCAGCAAGAATTTCGGAGACGGACAGGTGTACGACACCACCCGCCCGCTGAATACATCATCGACCACTCGTCCAAGAAGTTATAATGATATCCCTGCCCGGCAGGATGTATCTGTTTATGCAGAAGAACAAATGAAGCTATCTCTCGGCAAGCACGAACTGTTTCTCTCAGCAGGTGTACGAGCCAATTCTTTGCTGGGGTTATCCGGCGACTACGCTATTCAAGGAAAAATATACCTCGACCCCCGCTTTAACCTGAAGTGGCAACTCCCTGCCCTGGGTGCCAATGAGGATTGGCTGATTGACATATCCGCCGGCATCGGCTGGTTGTCTAAACTTCCAACCACTGCACAGCTATATCCGGATGCCAGATATGTAGATGTAGTGCAACTGAACTACTATCATAACAATGCCGATTACCGACGCATCAATATGATGACCTACAAATGGGATAATACGAACTATGACCTGGAGCCTGCACGCAACCAGAAGTGGGAAGTGCGCCTGAATGTGGCACATAAAGGGAACCTGTTCTCCGTCACCTATTTTCAGGAACGCATGAACAATGCTTTCCGCGATATTTCCTATTACCGCACACTGGCTTATAAAAAGTATGATACCTCTTCCATCAACTCTTCCGAACTGACCGGACCGCCCGCACTGGAAGGGCTAGCCTATGCTGAAGATACTTTAATCAACGCCTACAAAATGGCCGGAAACGGTACACGTGTACGCAAGCAGGGTGTGGAGTTCACTTTCTCGTCCCAGCGCATCAAGCAACTGAAAACCAGATTTACCGTCACCGGTGCCTGGCTGAAAACGACCTATAGCAATAGCATGCCCGAATATAAAGAGTCATCCATCATACTGAACGGAGAGCAACTGCAATACGTAGGTTTGTATGACTGGGAAAGCGGCTCCACCAACGAGGTATTCAATACGAATGTCACTGCCGACACCTATCTGAACAATATAGGAATGGCTTTCTCCGTGACGGCACAGTGCACCTGGTACACCGCCAACCAAAGCCTCTGGAACAACGGAACACCGGTGAGCTACGTGGATAAAGGCGGAAAAGTACATCTCTTCACAGCAGCTGACGCCACGGACGTACAGTTGCAACACTTAGTAAACAAATATGCCGACGATTACTTCAACCGCAAAGTGGTTCCCTTTGAAATGGGCATCAACCTGAAAGCGACCAAAGAAATCGGGAAGTATATGCAACTTTCATTATTCGTGAACCGCTTGCTGAATGTAGCGCCCATATATCACAGTGGCACGAGGGAGGTAAAGCGCATTTATAATCCATACTTCGGAATGGAAGCCAATTTAAGATTCTAATAAATATAAAAACAACAGATTATGATGAAGAAAGTAAAGTATTTCGCATGGGCACTCCTGCTGGCAGGGGGCTTTGCAATGACCGCTTGTAGCGACGACGACGTTGCCACTACGCAGGTAGACATGGAATTGAATGTCATCAACAGTATCGGAGACGACCTGACCGTCAAGACGGGAACATACACGTTTACCAATATCAGTACCGGGCTTGAAACGAAAATCGACCACACCTCTACCCTGACCCGTGCGGCAACCCAAAGCGCACTGGCCACGCTGACCGACGGTCTGTATAACGTAACTTTTATAGGTACCGCATCCTATAGTTACAAGGAAACCCAGATTATAACCAATGAGGACGGAGAAGAAGAAACGGTAGAAGTAACCAAGACCGCTGATGTTGACGTTCAAGGCGCCAAGCAGAACATTGAAGTAAAAGGTGGAACCGTATCATTGAACCTGCCCATCTATGTGCTGAACAAGGATGAAAGAGGTGATTTTGTCATTGCAGAGATCTTTGCTGCCGGAACCTTGAATGCGGAAACAAACAAGCAGTATAACGGTGACCAATATATCCGCATCCACAACAACTCTTCCGAAACGCTGTATGCCGACGGACTGGTATTGCTTGAATCTAAATTCTTGACTGTTACCAAAAATGATTACACTCCGGACATCATGGAGGAAGCCATGACCGTGCAGGTGATAGCCATGGTTCCCGGAAACGGTACAGACTATCCGGTATTACCGGGAGAAAGCATCACCATTTGTGATAATGCTATAAACCATAAAGAAGCCAACCCCGGTTCGGCCGACCTGAGCAAGGCTGATTTTGAATGGTACACCCAGTCTACCAGCACCTCCAACCCGGATATAGACAATCCGGATGTACCCAACCTGGACATGATGTACAATTACACCAAAACCGTTTGGGTATTGGCTAAACAAGGCAACAGGTCATACGCTATCGGACGGCTACCAGCAGGAATGACTTCCGAACAATACTTGGAAGAGTACACCTACGACTATACTTATACACTGGCAACCGGAAACCAATCTAAAGTATTCACCGAATACAAATTCCCCAATAGCTGGATTATCGATGCTGTCAACATGAGTCCGAAGAACAAATATGTATGGAACGTGACAAGCATGGCATTGGATATGGGATATACTTATATAGGTGTGAACAGCACGATTGCCGAAAACTATGGTAAGGCCATTGTTCGCAGAACAGCCTACACCACCGAAAACGGACGTAAAGTATTGCAGGATACCAATAACTCAAGCGTAGACTTTGAGCCTTCGGTACGCGCAACCCTCTTACCGGCCCAATAATTAAGAGATTAAGCATGAGACAACGTTTCCTTATCATATTGACCGCAATAATCCTGTTGCCCCTACGAGTGGTTGCAGCAGATACGCTTACTGTCGAAGAAAAACTATTGTCGGAATACAGTCGGACGGCTGTATTCCGCAACCAGGTGTGGCAGAATGCCGCCATCCGTTTCGACCAGCGTCCTTTCAGCCTGACGAGCGTCAGCGTGAAGGGACTGTATGAGCAACGCGGCGATGCTGCATTGGCACAGGAAGGAAACAGGAGAAAAGATTTCAGTGCAGAAGTAAACTCTTTCGTCATACTGAATCCGCGCAACCGGCTCTTCGGACAAGCCTCCTACCGCAATGGACGCAGGGAAAATGTGGTTTGGAATGAGAATTCCGACTACTCTCTTCTCTACCCTTATGTAGTGGGCGACTCCATCGGCGGCTTCATGAAAGAAGAAGAGTATAAATTCTCCGGAGGATATGCCTACCGCTTCGGCGAATGGACTGCCGGTGCCGAACTGGGTTATCGCGCAGTGATTGCTTACCGCGACAAAGACCCGCGTCCGCGTAACATAATTTCCGATTTACAGGCAACCCTCGCACTTTCACGCAACCTAAGCGGGAAATATAACTTAGGCCTTGCAATGCAAGCCCGCAAATACAATCAGAAAAGTGAAATCACATTCCTTGCCGACAAAGGTTCCACATCCGTCTATCAGATGCTCGGACTGGGTATGGATTACGTTCGCTTTGCAGGAACGCAGACCAGTACCCGCTACACAGGCGAGGGCATAGGAGGCAGCATCGATTTGCTTTCGGTGAGCAACGACGGCGAGAACAACGGCTTTTCCGCTTCATTGCGGGCGGACTACTTCCACTTGACCAAAGAGTTATCCAGCACCAATTATACTCCCATCAATGAAATAAAGAACGTAGACGTTTCGCTGGAAACCGCATGGACCCGTTGCAACCGTGAATGGGGATATGAAGTGCACTTGCTTGCCGCATTGCAACAACGAACAGGTGTTGAAAACATCTTCGGCGAACCGTCCGGTACCATTTATCCCCAAATCAGCAGTGTGGACCAGTTCAAAAATACGACACTGAAAGCCGGACTGAAAGGCAGGATAGGACAACGCCTCAACGGGAACCGCCGCTGGGGATGGACTCTGCTCCCCACCGCCGGCTACTGGCAGACGAAACCCGAATATAAAGGAAACGGACGCTACGTTAAAATGGCCTCTGCAAGCGGCGGACTGGAAGCGCAATCTCTCTGGAAAGCATCGAGAATGCTATTATCGGCAAGCCTTGCCGGAGGATATACTACCAATGTGAAGGCTGATTATTCTCTGACGGGACTGGACGGCAAAGGGCCGGTAGGCAGCACTTTACTCTCCAACATCGATTACCTGAGTGACGACCACGCCTCCGTTGCCCTCAAACTGCGCGGGGATTATCTACTCAATGATCGGTATGCCGTATTCCTCTCAGCCAACTGGCTGCATCAGGAATATGATAAATGTGGTGGGACAGACCGGATAGAGGTATCTCTGGGAGTTACTTTTTAACAACAATAATAATAACTAACAATAAAACAAAAAACAACAATGAGTACTAAAACATTATCAATCGCAGCCGCCATCATGGCGTTATTCTTTATCGGAACTTCTTGCAACAACAAGCAGAAGAACACCGAAGAAACCGCAACCACCGAACAGACCACCGGTGCAATGGAAATAGACGATCTTCTGGCTAACGCCGAGTCACTGACCGACCAGGAAGTCACCATCGAAGGTGTATGTACACATGCCTGCAAGCACGGCGCTACCAAAATCTTCCTGATGGGTAGCGACGACACACAGACCATCCGTGTAGAAGCAGCCAAACTGGGTTCTTTCGATACGAAGTGCGTCAACAGTATCGTTCGCGTCACCGGAACCCTGAAGGAACAACGTGTGGACGAAGCTTATCTGCAACAATGGGAATCACGCTTGAAAGCTGCCGCTACCGAAAAGCACGGTGAAGGCGAAGCCGGATGCAGCACCGAGAAGAAAGCACGCGGCGAAACAGCCAATACGCCCGAAGCACGTATCGCTGACTTCCGCGCTAAAATAGCCAAGCGTCAGGCCGAATCAGGAAAGCCCTATCTGTCATTCTATTATATGGAAGCCGCCAACTATGAAATTCAGTAAGGCGGGAACCGCATTTCGGAAATGGAGCCGGATAATCCACCGGGACCTCTCATTCTTCTTCTCGGGGATGGTATTGATATATGCCATCTCCGGAATTGTGATGAACCACCGGAATACGATCAATCCCAATTACTCGGTAGAGCGACAGGAATATACCATTACCAAAGTGATGCCCCCGCAGGCCGGAATGAAAAAGGATGATGTCCTGGAACTGCTGGCACCACTCGGTGAAGAAAAGAACTATACCAAACATTACTTCCCGAAGGAAAACCAGATGAAGGTATTCCTCAAAGGCGGTTCCAACCTGATGGTCAATCTGCAGACCAAGCAAGCCGTTTACGAGAAGCTGACACGTCGTCCGTTGATAAGCGCCCTGACCAAGCTGCATTACAATCCCGGAAGATGGTGGACTCACTTCGCAGATGTGTTTGCCGTAGGACTCATCATTATTACCGTCACGGGAATGGTGATGCTGAAAGGACCAAAAGGCTTGTGGGGACGCGGAGGTATAGAACTTGCAGCAGGTATACTGATTCCGCTACTTTTTCTATTTCTATAAACGACTCAAGCTTCACATATAGCCTGAGGTATAAGCATTGGTTAGCAATCTAATTATCAAAGCATTGCATTTACCGAGCATTTACCACAAGAGGTAAAAGCATTTACCGCAGGATGTAACGACCTTTACCCCGTATTGTAACGCTCTTTACCTCGGTATGTAACGGTCTTTACCCCGGCATGTAAATGGAGTTACCATTTGGGGTAAACAGAATTACCTACAGGAGTTCCGAGATCAATCCATGCAGCTAACGAGTAATTAAAATAGGTTCAATACTAAAAACAAAAGATATCAATGGAGAATATCATTGAATGCAATAACCTGACGCACTATTATGGCAAACGGTTAATTTACGAAAACCTCAGCTTCAGCGTGCCTAAAGGGCGCATCCTGGGACTGCTGGGAAAGAATGGTACAGGAAAAACCACAACGATCAATATATTGAGCGGTTACCTGAAACCCCGCTCCGGCCAATGCTCCATCTTCGGACAGGACATTCAGACGATGCACCCCTCAACACGCCGTAACATCGGTCTGCTCATCGAGGGACACGTGCAATATCAGTTCATGACCATCCGGGAGATTGAGAAGTTTTATTCTGCTTTCTATCCGGGACAGTGGCGCAAAGAAGCGTACTACGACCTGATGGATAAGCTGAAAGTAGCTCCCGGACAACGCATCTCGCGTATGTCGTGCGGACAACGTTCGCAAGTGGCACTGGGACTTATCCTGGCACAAAACCCGGAATTGCTGGTACTGGACGATTTCTCTCTCGGTCTGGACCCCGGCTACCGCCGCCTCTTCGTGGACTATCTGCGTGACTATGCCCGCTCGGAAAACAAAACTGTTTTCCTGACCTCGCACATCATTCAGGATATGGAACGGCTGGTAGACGACTGCATCATCATGGATTACGGACGTATCCTCATCCAGCAACCCGTAAAGGAACTGTTGGACACAATACGCCGCTATACCTGCACGTTGCCCGAAGGTTACAAGATGCCGGAAGATAAGGATTTCTACCATCCGTCTCTTATCAGAAACATGCTGGAAACCTTCTCGTTCCTGCCTCAACAAGAAGTAGAAAACCATTTCAAATCGCTGCAAGTGCCTTACAGCGATTTGAAATGCGAGACTGTAAACCTGGAAGATGCTTTTATCGGACTAACGGGAAAATACTAATAACCAATAACTATTATGAACGCTATATTTTATAAAGAATGGATTAAAACCCGCTGGTATCTGTTGCTTGCACTGCTGGTAACGCTCGGTTTTGCCGGATACTCAATGTTGCGCATCAACCGTGTTGCCAGCATGAAAGGTGTGGAACACGTTTGGGAAGTTATGCTGTCACGGGATACCGTATTCGTGGATTTACTGGAATTTATTCCTCTATTGGTCGGGATACTGCTTGCTCTGGTACAATTCGTACCCGAAATGCACCATAAATGCCTGAAACTGACATTACACCTGCCCTACCCGCAACTGCGGATGATTAACCTGATGCTGCTCTACGGACTGGTAGTGTTACTTATCTGCTTTGCCGCCAACTACGTGCTGATGACGGTTTACATGCAAGGCGTCCTGGCTCCGGAACTTTATTCGCGGATTCTGCTGACAGCTCTTCCCTGGTATCTGGCAGGTATTGCCGCTTATCTTCTGATTTCATGGATATGCCTGGAACCGACCTGGAAACGCCGCGTCCTCAATCTGGTAATCTCTGTATTGCTGTTGCGTATCTTCTTCCTGGCTCCGGCACCGGAAGCCTACAACGCTTTCCTGCCTTGGATGGCAATCTACACCTTGCTCACGGCAAGTCTCTCATGGCTTTCCATTGCACGGTTCAAGGCAGGAGAACAAGATTAACAGGTTATACATTCACTATTAAGAACGAAAAAGACAATGAAACGTTTTAGTCAAATATTCTTATACATCACCATTGCATTGCTCATTATCTGGCAGTTGCCTTGGTGTTATTCTTTCTTTGCGGCAAAGCCATCGAAAGTTCCTTTCTCCATGTACAGTTGTGTCCTCGGCGACTTCCTCTCCATGGGCAATGAAGATGGCAAAGGCGTGGTACGGCGCGACCAGTCCGGCAATGTATATACACAGGAGCAGACGGACAGTATTCTCCCGTTCTTCTACATGCGCCAGCTTATGGCGGATGAGCGGTTCCCGGACAGCATCAATGGTGTTGCCGTCACTCCGCGCGAAGTGCAGCTTACGAATTTCAGCTTCCGCTCGGCAGCTTCGGATATCAATGCCTCCAAGATAGAACTTTATCCTTTGCTGGAGAGTATGTCGGGACGCGTGGATCTGACTATGCCCGATGATGTGTTCCGTATCACCTCAAAAGGAATTGAATTTATCGGTATGAAAACCAATACGGTAGATGCTGACAAAAGCCAACTGTTCACAGAGGCTATGGTGAAGAAAGGGTTCAAATTCCCAGCCCGCCGGTTGGCCGGTAATCCCACCACTCGCAAGGAGTACGATGAAGGTTATCTGATTCTGGATAATGAGGGAAAACTTTTCCATCTGAAACAAACGAAAGGACGCCCGTATGTGCGTGCCATTTCCCTGCCCGAAGGCTTAAATGCGAAGCATCTCTTCATCACGGAATTCAAGGACCGCAAGACACTGGGTTTCCTGACGGATATGGATAACAACTTCTATGTGCTGAACAATAAGACTTATGATGTGGTCAAGACCGGAGTTCCTTCCTTCAACCCCGAAGAGGATGCCCTGTCTATCTTCGGGAATATGTTCGACTGGACGGTTTGCGTGAAAACAGCCGACGCGGACGAATATTATGCATTGGATGCGGATGATTACTCACTTATCAAGTCCGTCAGCTTCCCGACGGAGGGGAGCAAAGTACCGGGATTACGGTTTACTTCTTCACGGGATAAGTATGTGAAACCGAGGTTCTGATAAAAGAAATACTATATATTATATTGTGGGTTTGTCAAGACTGAAATTTCAGTTTTGACAAACCCGCATAGATTCAGAAGCAGCAAACCTAAACCGGATTACTAATATTTGCTATAGCTAAACCAATCAAAAGCAGCCTTATTCTTGCTTACCTTCCCATTGCTGCTGGCATACATTCCAACAAAAGGGCCAATGAATCCTTTGGCAACATTCGTACTACATACTGTTGCATCCACATCCTTACCCAAGAACTCTAACTGATCCTCAGAAGTACCATACAAGAAAGAATATTTCAATCCGTCCCCCTGTACAGCTAGTACCACCTCATTTATTTTATAAGGCACCCTGGCCAGGATTTCTTCATTCCCATCTTTCACAAGTATCAGACGTAGTTCTTGAGGGGTCTTTCCTTTACCAACCAACACCAGCCGGTATTGAAATCTATCATTTTGCATGATAATCATTCCCGCCTCTTCGTTTACGGAAGAGGGTTTAAAATTCATGGAAGTAATCGCTTTGAAACGATGGTCTTCCACACGGCGGGCAATCAGTGAAGGATTCACCAGTTCCGTTGCCTTTTGCGGTCTCAGATTGATATACAAGCGGGAATTTTTCAATTCGTACCAACGCTCAAAAGGAGTCCTCAAGAAGTTCCAGCAGAATCTTAGCGAATCAGTGTCGAAATCATCACGGACCGGAAGTAATGCTACCGGGGATTCCGGCAGGTTAGGAAATTTATCTTCCATCAAAACCCTGCCAATTCCCGGGTTAAAGATTGGCTGTTCGCCCTGAAAAGAAATCGGTGTAAGAAACGTTTCACGCCCCAACATATTATATCCATTCACCGGACGTACCCCCAGCATGACGGCATACCAGTCACCATTCTGTGTCTGTACCCAATCGGCATGTCCGATGGTAGTAATGTCAATGTCATTTCCCAGATGCCTGTGCGTCAACACCGGATTACAGATAAACGGGGTATAGGGACCGGTCACCTGGTCTGCCGTAAAAATAGAAACGGCATGATCTTCCCAGGTTCCTCCCTCAGCTATCATCAAATAATATTTCCTGTTAATCTTATAAATGTGGGGAGCTTCCGCATACGGACTGTTAATGGCATAACCGCTTGAAACGATATGGCGTTCGCCAATAAACTCACCGGTAGCAAGGTCCAACTGCTGTATATAAATACGGTCTTCTGCCGGATAACGGCGAGGTGGTGTCTTGTCATTACCGTTAATACTTCCGCAGTACCAGGCCTTTCCATCGTCATCAAAGAAGAGAGAAGGATCGATGCCCGGAGCATCTTTTATGAAGATAGGTTCACTATAAGGTCCCTCCGGCTTCTTGGCAGTGACAAAGAAGTTTCCACCGCAACCGGTAGCGGTGCAAATCACATAGTACAATCCATTATGATAACGGATAGTCGGTGCCCAAAGTCCCCATGAAGCCTTTAACCCATCTTTCATTTGCAGCTGGGAA
>ULLX01018587.1_pt1 | contig 25733 bp, 17 predicted proteins | sample 1951501 | NCBI WGS metagenome assembly ULLX01 (sample SAMEA4835535, study PRJEB28245) | human gut metagenome | biome: gut microbiome; material: fecal sample | place: Denmark | collected 2008
TAACAAATTTCGCTGTCAGAGTTCTGTTAGAACAACCAAATATTTTTGCCGAAGGTAAATAGACTAAATGACTTAATCTCCTAAATAAAATTCTATCAAACGGCGAATCTCAATTTCTATCTTTCTATTAATCAGATTCTGTCATCATAAATTCCTTTCTCCTATACTTATACGCAAAGAATATTACTGGACAAAAATGATGTAAATTAGATGAATATTTCCTTTCTTTGCAAAAAATATAGGTGGATACTGTTTGAAATAACTGGAAGTATCTGTTCTGCTTAGTTCAGACAGCATTCCTTATACTTCTCAATTTGTATATAACTATCTTTCAAGGAATGGGGATAAAAAAAATGCGATTTATGAAGATGTTTAAAGTAATGGCTGCTTCTATTCTGGGGGTAGTTTTTTGTCTGGGGTTCACAGCTTGCAGTGATGATGACGAGAACGGTAATGACAACGGTGGCGGCAACACAACTACAGTGGTCAATCCGGAGAAAGTATTCACAGGAGGACTCCCAAAATCTGTTTCAGGCATGTCTATCTCCCAAAATGAGGAGGGACTGGTGACAAGCATCTCTACCAAAGATGGTGAGAAGGCCGTTTTCGAGTACTTTCCTGCTACAACAAAGGCAGACGTCGCTATGAATCGGGCAAAAATTACGGTGACGGATGAAGAGGGCGATGTTACCGAACTGAACTTGCAGCTCAACAGTGATGGTTATGTGGTATTTTGTAATTCGATAGATCACGCCGGTACTCCCGATGCCAGTGAGTTTACTTGGGAGATGAAGTATGATACCGAAGGTCATCTGATTGAGATGAGACGTTCCGAAAGCGATGGGGAGTTAACGAAGATTACCTATAAAGACGGTGATGTGGTGGCAACTTCCACCCAATCCTTTTTGGATTATGGCGGTGAGGATATAAACGGGGATGGAAAAATTGACAATCAAGACATATGGCCTGACACTGAAATCTACTATACAACAGATGAAATTATGACCCCTATAGAAAACAAAGGGTGCCTGATGATGTTTGATGAACTGCTGGATGTAGATATGGACGAGATGATATATGCCTACTATGGAGGTATGCTCGGCACATCAACAAAACATCTGCCACTTAGACAACATACTCCCTATACTCTTGATTTTGATGGCTTTAAATTTATTGACTATGATTTTAAATGGACACTGAACTCCAATGGCTATACAACAGATCTGATTGTAAAAAATGAGCATGGAGAAGGAGTTTGGGAAGACAAATATTCATTTGCTTGGTAAATCTTGACCAAGTTGCAAATTATTGCTGTCCGATATTTTTTATAATGAAATAAAGTTAGGAATGACATTTCTCCTGAGATATAAGCTCTTTCAGTTACCTTTACGTTGCAAAAATAAAATTGTAACCATGGGGAATATTCATTGTTTAATCGGACAGCAATATTTTTTATATCGTCTTCAAAAACTTACAGCCGTAATATTTACGGCTGTAAGTTTTAACAATAAAGCTAATTTATTGATAAAAACAGAAAAAATGAAGTTTTACAAAGTTAGAGAAGAAAAGATTTTGGTACTTGTGCTTTCTAAATATGGTCATTATGGAGACAAGCAGTTGAAATATCTTTCTGATATAGTAGAGCATTAATGCCTCCATAACCGTTTTTTAAAGCTATGGAGGCTTTAATTTTAGAACCCAAAGGATAACTGTACAGGTTTGGTCCTTTCGATTATCTGTTCCTTCACTTCTGGGCTTTTCTCAAACGTTTCTTCTAGGCGTTTAATAAAACAGGTTTCTCCTGCACCTGTCACTCTCAATGAAGGAAGCCACATCCCGCCAATCAGCACCAGGTCTATGAAATAACTTCTCCAATGTTCCATAGTGATAGCGTTCATCCAAGCAATTTCACCGGGGATCGAGTGTAATAACATATTAACAACTGTCATTTTTACGCATGTAATATCAGTATCCGAACCGTAACAATATGGTCTTTTCTCCTGATTCCTTTCTGCACATACCCTTGCCGCAGACAATAACATTCGACCTGAACCACAAGCAGGATCACAGACCGATTGATCAGGCGTAAGACTGTCACACCCGACAATAAGAGACATCATATCGGATATATGCATGGGAGTGAAAAATTGTCCGTTATGACCGTGGAAAACAAATTCCATGAATACGTCACCTAAAACGTCTCTAAAACCCTCAGAGTCATTAGCAACAGCATGAAGCATCTCCAAGAAAAGAGACATTTCTTCTTTTTCATATTGTTTCTTAACTCTCAAATAATCCTCAGACAACATACCTGCAGAAAGATAATAGAGGCTTACATCTAAAAAATCACAGAATACATTTTCCCTACTTCGGCTATAACAAAGCCTGTCATAATGCACTTGAAACTCTTTTGAAATCATATTATTATTGTTTTAAAGATTAATGCTCGCCTAGATTTGAGACCTATCTATATTCACTTTTTTTGCTCTCTCTTCTAACGGCAGACTTTTTTTAAAAACTTATGCCCTTACTGAGTTATCAACCTTATCTATAGGCGTTTTTAGTTTTGTAGCCAGCTTATACAAGGCTATGGGATTAAATACTACCCGCAGGTGTGGAGGTTTCAGCCCATATCCGTATGGTTTGCCTTGTAGGAGCTACAGACTACGAAACATCCTTTGCCGTATAGACAAGGTTGATAACTCAGTAAAGGCATACAATATGAGGATGCCGATAGGTAAAAGAGAGAGAAAAAATTCCACTCTCCCGGTGTGTATTCCACAACGGGGTAAAAAGGAAAAACAGGAAATTGTAGGGATACGTATTGTATAAATCGTAGATGTTTGTTCCCCCTGCAGATATATTAGTAAACATGAGCAACATGTTTTCATCAACATTGTTACCAATGAGTATGAGTAATCGTTTAGCAGACTTTATTAAAACTTTTTTCCAGTGGTAAGAACTGAAATAGCTTCCCAACCAAAAACTTAACTTTTCAATCTTAACGAATGAAACTTGCGTCGCTACCAGACTACATTTGTCATCAGCTAAAGAATTAATTTTGTACAACCTCAAAATGATATCCATGAAATACGAAAACAATCCTATGCTTGAACGTTACGTTGAATTAATGGTTGAGAAGCTAAAAGAAGTAAACGCTGATGATTGGCAGCAGCCCTGGTTCTCACCCCAATTCAAGGGCATTCCTCAAAACTTATCTGGGCGTACATATAATAACTTAAATAAAGCTGTTCTTTATTTTATTTGCGACAAGTATAATTATCAGACCCCTGTTTTTATAACCTTCAACCAAGCTAAAAGTGCAGGAATTCAGATCCTGAAGGGGAGTAAGGCATTTCCTGTCATGTTCTATGAACTTAGTATAAAAGATAAAGTCACTGGACAGCGAATAGACAGAAGCTTATATGAAAGTTTATCCCAGGCAGATAAAGAACGCTATAAAGTCATGCCGTTTCTAAAGTATTACAATGTTTTCAATTTAGATCAGACAGATTTTACAAAAAAATTTCCGACAAAGTGGGAATCCTTCAAAAAACAATTCAGTATTGATATAGAAATAAATAGCGATAGATATCGTAATAAACTGATTGATCGGACTATTGATAATCAGAGTTGGGTATGCCCCATTAAGTTAGAGAGACAATCCGAAGCTTATTATGCCCCATTAGAAGATGTTATTACCTTACCAACTATGCAACAATTCTCTGATGGAAAAGAATTCTATTATACAGCTCTACATGAAATGGCTCATTCAACAGGTTCTTCAAAAAGATTAGGAAGGACTTTTGGATTTCGGGGTTCAGTTCTATATGCAAGGGAAGAACTTGTAGCTGAATTAACCGCAGCTGTCGTTGGCCGTGACTTGGGTTTTGCCGTCATGCCAAGAAAAGAAAATGCCCAATATCTCAAAGGCTGGCTAACTAAGATTTCAGATGATCCCCAATATCTATTCAACATCTTAAGTGACGTAAACAAAGCTACTACGATGATTGAAACAGGTATACATTTAGAGAAAGGAAAGGTTGATACTTTGAGTACTGATAATATTCCTGTTCTCACGGAAGAAGAATATATAAGTTCGAAAGGATTCAGTTCAAATGGTATAGGAGATCCGGCATTGCATAAAGGTAGGCAACAAACAGCCAGGCAACAAAATAAAATGGTTGAACTCCAAAACAATAAGGACAAATTATATATAGATAAGCGCATGGAGTTACGACAAGAATATCACGAAAAAATTTCTAAAGGTGAATTACGGTATCCTACAAGCGAAGAAAAGATAATCCGGGCGGCTAATGGACATCCGGATCTTGAAAGTACCCAGGCAGCAAGACATACAGCTGAAAAGCGTGGTATAGTATGGAACATTGAGGAAAGTCCCCAACTTCATATAACAGAGTTCTATTATGATGATCTTCAAATGCTACATGCTAAATATAAATACCAAGACCAAGAAACAGACCGGTTAGTGTGGCAAAAAGGAGAGGAGTTTAGCATTTGCACCGGCTGTAGATCTAGCAACAATTTTAAAGAGCATATCCTTCCACCTACAGAGATATCAAAGATAAAATCGCTTAATGAAACACTTTATCTTAATGGACTTGCAAATCATTATGATAGCTTAGGTTATCCTTTAGTTGCTAAAAGTATAAGGGATAACATTCGTCCTAACTGTCTTGATAACATTCTCATTACAGACATCAAAATAGTAGCTTCAGGTAGCAAAGTATTATATGGAGATTTACAAATTCCACAAAATAATAAATATCTGTCTGAGACAATAATCAACTTACGTATCACAGATAGTTCTACAGGTATTACAGAACCTTTGCATATCAAAGATATTGATGTATGCAGTCATTCTTCGAATCAGGTAAAAGCACTCCTTTCCGGAAGAAAAGTTGAGCTAAAAAATGGTGATGGCGTTCCTCAAATGATGAATTTAAATAAGACCATAGCAGGGTGGGGAATATCTACCGTAAAACAAGTATTCAGTTCTACCGATACTTCTGCAGGCATCTAGTCTGCTGTTTATAAAATAAGTATTTCAACCATTTCAAAAAGTCATAATGAAAGATCAAAATAAGCTTTTAAAGGATTGCCTGAACAATAGTATTCCCGTTATAGTATTTCAAGGCACAGACAGTTGCGCAGTAGAAATATTACAAGCAGCTGAAGCTATCTACAGAAAAAATGGGTGTTCAGCAGAATTTCTCACGGACTTCCATGAAAACGTTCTTAAAGACTTCCAGGCTTATCAACAGGAAGAAGCCTTAAGTCTCAATCTACCGGACATTAATGATACCGAAAGAGAGTTTCTTAAATATATGGAGGAAAAGAATAAAAAAACTCCTGATCTTCCTGAAGATATAGCAGATTTTGAGAAACATTTAAAAATGAATGGTTTTACCCAGACAAGCGATAACATCACACAAGATGGTAAGTATATATTAATAAACAATAATGAGTATTGTGGTATCTTAGCCAAAAATGGAGACTATGATTTTGCTATTAACTATGGCAAAGATACGAAAAACACAAATTATTATTTGTTCTCAAATGATACTAGATACCCGGAAAGAATAGGGGACTACATATCATTCAAAAATTGTTATTCAGATGTTATGTATAGATATCCCCTTGGGAGAAGCACAAATTTACTCACACCCATAATCAAGCAGTATAGGGATAACGGATATGAAAACATAGCTAAAGCTATAGAACAGTATTCATCGACTTATGAACAAATGAATAGAATAGGCTGTGCCAGATATAGTTTAGAAGATACACATATATGTCAGACAGAAAGCAGAAGCTTAAAAGGAAATATTATTCTTTTCCAAAAAGAGAACACTCCAATCAGCCAGGTAACTAACTTACGTATTACCGATAAATATACCGGTATTACAGAACCTTTAAACATCAAGGACATTGACGTATGTAGCCATTCTACTGATCAGATTAAAGAGTTTCTCTCCGGCAAAAATGTTGAGTTGAAAAATAGTAATGGTATTTCCCTACTAACACATCTAAACAAAACTGTTTCCGGATGGGGAATATCGGTGGCCAAACAAACCTTTAATAGTGCTTCCTCAGCAGCAGAGATATAAATTATTAACTACATAATGAAATAGAAATGAAGACAATTAAAAATTTGACTGTCAAGATGACTTATAGAGTTGGACTTGGCAATGTAGAAGTTCCAGATGATGTTTATGATTCTTTGGCAAAATGCTACGATGAGGGTGGAGATATCCCAATACCTAACGAAAGTGACGAAGACTCTGCGGAAGCATCTGAATGGCTTTCTGATAATATCCGAGAAGCGGATGCAATGGATTGGGAATATGAGATTGAAGATTTTGAAGAATAATTCAATACAATAAAGAAATGAACTATTCGTTCAAACCAAGTGTTATAGAAAATTCAGATAAGTTTTTTCAGAAGAAACTCTCGCAGCAATTTGTTTTTCCTCAAGAGGTTTTTTAGATCTTCGATCCCAATTTAAACCTCTTTTTATTAATTCATTTTTTATTTCTGTAAGAGTTAAAGGCTTTCCTGCTTCTTGTAATACGGCTTTGATTTCACTTTTCATTGTTGGCTTTTTCATATCCGTTTCATTTTAAAGTTAATGCGCAAAGATAATAAAAAATATGATAATAGCATGGTTTTCTTGCGGTGTAACACCCGCAGTCGCTTGTAAGATAGTACTAAGTCTTTATAACAATGTGCATATCTACTATATTGAAACTGATCCGACCGGCCAATGGTATGCTAAGGATATAGGTTCACTGTTTTTAGATGACTGCTATTCGCGAATAAAAGTAAAGGAACTTCTTGACAACTATATTGAAGATTTAACCAAGGCTATAGATAAGCTAAAGGAACTGTTTGGAAATTTATAATTTAGAAAATATGAGCTCAATCAAAGAATATATCAACGTATTTGGAACAGTAATAAGTAGTTTTTTTAAATCAAAAGACAAACTAGAATTAGAGGCTGTTCAGAAGCATCCGGAAAATATAAAAGAAATTCAAAATCCATCAGAACGGGTACAGCTGACAGCTATTACAGAGGATGCCAGTTTAATACAACATATCCATAATCCTAGCGAAAATGTTATGTTAGCTGCTATTACAAAGGACGTTTCCACAATAAAGCATATTTCTAACCCGACTGAACGGGTACAGCTGACAGCTATTGCAGAGGATGCCAGCTTAATACAACATATCCATAACCCTAACGAAAATGTTATGTTAGCTGCTATTACAAAGGACGTTTCCACAATAAAGCATATTTCTAACCCGACTGAACGGGTACAAATGGCAGTTATTACAAAGGATGCCACATTGATAAGCCATATTCCCAATGCAAGCGAAAAAGTCATGTTAACTGCTATTGATAAGAATGCATCTGCAATTCAACATATCAATAACCCCTCTGAGGCAGTAAAATTGAGAGCTGTCACCCTATATCCGGAAATGATAAAGTTCCTCAAAGATCCATCTGAAGAAATACAGTTGGCAGCAGTGAAGACTAATCCTTATGCGATTCAATATATTAAATATCCAACGGACAATGTTTTGGAATCAGCAAGAAAATTAAATCTGGGAACAGAAAAATACATAGAAAAGTTCCAAATAAAGGCTGTACAAAGGAACCCATTACATATTCAAAATATTTCTGATCCTTCAGTGCCCGTACAAAATGCTGCAGTAAATGCTAATCCACTCACAATACAGCTAATAGCAAAACCATCTGAAGAAACGCAGCTAGCTGCAATTAGAAAGAACCCGTCTGTTATTAGATATATCAAAGACCCATCTGAGAAAATACAACTAGAAGCAGTAAAGGCTAATCCCGGAACAATATTATACATTGAATCTCCAACTACAGCAACCTGTAAACAGGCACTCAATAGCGTATATAAAGATACGCTTCAAATTGATGTAGAATCTATTAATAATTTGCAAGAACATACCAAAGCCTTATTTACTGATCTTTCTCTTACAAATCCGGAACAAGTAAAATTGGAAGATAGCCTATTCATAAATAGTCATAATCTTATTTCTTCTCAACATATAGAAACAGAAAATCTATTGAATAATTTCAAGAATAAGTTGCATGATGAGAAAAAGAGTACTGAATTACTCCAGGAAATAAAACAGAAGTTCGCTTCGCAATACGGCAACTTAGGCTATTCCAACATTTCCAACGAAATAATGAATATGAAACCAGGGGAAATGAAAGAAATTGAAATATGTGACAACAAAGGGAAAGCATTAATCGCAGATATTTCTATTGATAAGAATAATTCAGTAGCAATCAATAATTATCGTATAAAAGAAAAGGCAACCGGCCTAGTAGAATCTTTAAATTTAAAAGATATTGATTTATGTAGTCATTCTTCATCACAGGTAAAAAAAATGCTGGCAGGAAACAAAGTAGAAGTAAACAAAGGTCCTAACGCCGGCAAGCTACTAGGATTAAGTAAAACTCCTGCCGGTTGGGGGATCACTATTGGAAAGCAAGCATTACAGGCAGCTGACTCTTCCGCAGCCATATAATACCTAAAGAATTTATCTTTTTCCCTACTAATATAAAAAAAATATGTACCTTTAAAAAAAAATAGCAATGAAACTCAATGAATATCGGGAAAGAATACCACTCAAAGAAATGGCCGAATTTCTTGGTTATGAAAGCATTTCAGGTCCTATGGCTACTAACCTTACCTACATTTTAGGTAATAGACGCAATCCTGAAGATGAGATTGTTATATTCCCGGCCAAAAACACTTATTTTTCAAGAAAAGGAAAATTTGAAGACAAAGGTAATCTGATTAACTTTGTACAGAATCGCCTACACTTTTTTCCATCTTGTACTCAGACTGGCCTTCCAGCCGTACATGAAATATTAGACCAATATTTAAATAACAAGCAGAATATAACACATAGCAGTCATCATACTTCGTCTTCTACTCACAATACCAAACAAAGTATAACTTTCGATCTAAATTATTGGAATCCTCAACCTATAAAAAAGGATAATCCCTATCTCATTCAGAGAAGAAAGTTATCTCCTAAAACTGTTGAAGATTTCAGTAGCAGACTACTAATCTACACTGCCGGCAAGAATAATCATATAGCATTTCCATTTCGCAAACCTGGTCAAATGGAAATCGTCAACTTTGAAATGCGCAATTACTTTCCGGAAACCAATACAAATTATAAAGGTTTTTGTGTTGGTGGAGATAAATCACAGAGCTGTTGGATTGCAAGCTTTGTACCTTTTGATAAAGTTACAGACGTCTATATATTTGAATCGGCCATTGATGCGATGAGCTTCTATGAAATCAATCATTTCAACAAAGAAATGACATTCGCTCTCGTGAGCACTGGCGGTAATGTCACTAATAAGCAAATAGAAAGTTTAATGCGAGTATTCCCAGCTGTTTCTATCAACGGATCACATAAAGTAAATTGGCACACATGTTATGACAATGACGGCAGTGGCAATGGTTTTGATGTTGCTACGGCTTTTTATCTAAAAGGAGAGGAATGTAAAGCATATACCCGTACTAATCCTGGAGATAACTATAAAACAGTGTATCTAAGCTTTCCTAATGGAGAATCATTCTCCTGGAAAGAAGGTAGCTTTTCTTCTAAGAGTTTTCTCCAGTCACATCACATTGATAATATAGAAGTAATAAAACCTCCAAAATATAAAGATTGGAATGAGTTACTTGGATATTATAAAAGATTTGATTTAAATTTAGGTCCTGGAATGAAATTTCTTCCGGCCATTGAAAACGTCATAAAACAGTTGGATCTAAGGGGATATCACCAATTATCTGAGACTTTGAATAACTCAGGAAAAGATATTATTGATAAATTCCTTCATAATATAACATATACTTTGCATGCACCATTAGCAGAAACCAATGTTTTCTCAATAATGGTAGACTGTAACCTTTTCATGGGGTTCGACACACTGGTGCCAGTGCCTACTAATCTACAGGTCATTGACAAGACAACACAAAGGGTACTCCCAGCTCATACAATGAATGAATTCTTTAAGAAAGAAGGCATTAATATATTTAGAGACTTAACATCAAACGACTTTAGAACAATATTGGAGAATAAACCTATCGCCGTTACAAAAGGGGGTATAGAAAAGAGATTTGAGAGAGATGTATTGCCATCAGGATGGAGTTTAAAAGCAACTCCCATACAAAATAGAAATATTGATTTAGATAAAAGTATCTAAAGAAATTCCCCAACCAATTATGACACCAATCTTAAATACTATTTTAATTAGTATTTTTTGATTGGTGTCTTTAATCTTTCTGGAGGTATCGTATTATTCAATATCAATTCTATTTTTAATGTATAAGACATAACCTATATCCTTTATTATTAGTATATTTTCTGGATGCTTTCATCACTTACCTGTTTTATAAGTGATGAAAACACCTTTTTAACTATTATTACATCTGTCAGATGATCCTAATTAAAAAGCTTTCTTATATAAGTTGTACATATATCATATACAAGTAATAATGGCAATAAAATCAAAGGAAAAAGTATTGCTAATAAAAAAGCGAACTCTGATCGTAGAGTGAAAAAGAGTAACCAAATAACAACACTTGATATAAGAAAATTAATCCATTCTCTTTTTGTCGCTGCTTTGCGAAAATTAAAACGGACATCCTTCAATCTCATATAAACCAATGACACATTAGCAATAAAATAAAGATTACCATATATTAGAATTACATAATCAAGTGCTGCATAGAAATTTCCCATATGCCAAACCATTACAAACATAAATATAATACTAATCCAAAATCCTTTATCTAGTTTCATCATCTTCGATTGTCCCATTAACTGTTCTACTACTAATATTACTGATAGCAACACTAACTGAATTTGCTGTTTTATCTCCATACTTCATTGCTTTCTCATTTGCTACCCGTAGCTTTTCAGCCCTTGATGCTCTTGGATTATCTCCAGCAACTCTCCTTGCATGATCAGCCTGTTTATATAGCAATTTAGCTTCTGGTGAATTTTGCTTTGAAGATTTTACTAAATTACCAACCTTTCCAGCTGCATACCCAGCTACAACATCAACAACAACTTCTTTCCCACTAATTTCACCTTCCTTAATATATTGAGATGTTGCACTGAGTGTTGCATCTACAGTTACTTTTCCAACTGTTTCTAATGCAGCTGCTGCTTTTGAACTTGCTTGAGCCATTCTAACAGCTTTTATACCTTTATTTACCACATTACCCAATCCAATCCCGACCATACTTGTTCCCGCTGATACCATGATAGACTTTGTATCCACATTTGTGAATGATTCAGACCATGATTTTCCTCCAATCTTATTTACAGCTACCTGTATAATATAGTCAGTAGCACCACCAACAAGCCCCGCAAGCAAAGGTATTTTCCCATCCTTATCAACATGTTTTATTGGATTATCAAGGCAATAAGTATATGTACTCCACGAATACATTTCTTCCGCCATAGGATCCATCACCATAAATCTCCCCAAAGCACTATCATACATTCGAGCTTCGTAATCATACCAGTCCAGTCCATACATCCTATCCAATTCCTTCCCATTGTACTTATAAGGCTGACTACTCGTAGTTGTCCCCTCAGCAAACAATCCACCAAAAGGATAGTAATGATTAACTTGTTCCGTAATCCATTGACTCCCATTCCAGTAAATAACCACACGATTATTACCCTGATGATCTTTCAGATAATAATGGTAAGTAGGTGTCGTACCATTAAGAGTGATATAACCATCATCAGTAAGTATCTTGCTTAAATTGTCATTCTCATAAACCATATTACCGCAATAATCAGTCCTATCAGTTCGTGAAACTTCATTTGTCGCCAAATCTTTTAAATTACCCATAGCAACTACGACATTGGCAATGGCAGTCTTGTGTAACACTCTCAATTTCGCACCATCTGCACTATATAAATAGTCAGTACGATGTCCGTTCGTAAATTGCAATGTATTCGGCAAATTTAAATTATTATATTGAATCAGAGATATTTTCTTGTTATAATCCAACTTCAAATTACCATTTTTATAATATTGGTATTCCTGGGTGGAGGTCTTATTCCCATCAACAAAATTAAAAGCCCCTGCATATAAAGGGTCAGTGCCGGTATCACTTACATTATGCAGTTGGTTGCCGGAATAAGTATAAGTTAAATTATCCATAATTCCATAAGCAGTGGTACTAGCTTTACCATAGCGCACTAAACTCTTTATATTTCCTTGTTTGTCATATGAATAAGAAGTGTTATAGTTCGAGTTAGCAGAACCATCGACTAAATACTTTGCATGGGTAAGACGTGAAAGATCATCATAACTAAAGGCATACCCACGAAGGTTACTGTCACCGGATGCCTTCCAGCTCATTGCAGAGATATTACCATTATACTGGGCTGTACTGCCGCCATAAGATTCATTATAATACAAATTTTGGGTGAATAGGGTGCCGACAGAAACTGATTTAAGCCATGAACGTACGTTATGGGTGTAAGTACTTACCAGATTGCTATTCAAGGAAGTATTTCCATACTTCTTATTGGATTCCAAATGACCTACTTTATTGTAAGTGTTCTCTGACAAGATGACTTCTCCATTGCCATTCAGTTTATGTGTTGTTTTAATCAAACGCTTCATATGATCATACTCATAGGTATACAACTCCGTATGAGAGTCTGCACCTTTACTATGTACATGTTGCCTTTTTACGGGATCTCCAAGCAAGTTATAAGCAATATATTCTTTCTCAAAGCCATTCAAATGATTAGTAGACTGGCTTTGAATGACGCGCCCTTTATTGTCATAGTAGAATGCAGAATACAAATAACCATCTACTCCGGACGCACTAAGTTCAGCTGTTATTTTTCCCGTAAGAAAACTATTGGCACTCTCCGTATATCTACTTCCAAATCCGGAAGGCTGGCTGGCATACTGTATTGTAGTCGGAACTGAATTCTTGCCTATAAAATCATAGTTATCATAATAACTTGCGGAATATATTACAGGACTCGTTAAAGAAATACCATCTATAGCATATCCCTTATTTGCATTATCTGTATTTTTCCAAACAGCCTTCACCGCTATTGTTCCTAAAGGATCAAGATTGTGATCAAGGTTATTCTTGCAAATTCCCGTTAAAACAGTACGTCCCAAAGCATCCGGGATAGAAAAGGCCCATTCATTACGATCCCTCTGTTCTCCATCTTGTGAAAATATCAAGTTATTAGCCCTATCATACACGTAATATATGGGTTGTACTCCGGGTAGTTTTTTCTCAATACAACGGTTACGACTGTCATATTTATATTGAAATGAATGCAGATCCAGGTTTGCCCCAGGTTCCTGGTACATCGGTTGAAGTACGAAACTCAAATTATTACGATTATCATATACATAATAAGTGTCATAAGTTTCATTTCCGTCCATTTGCCGGGTAAGTAATATACGCCCCTGTTGATCTGTAAATTGATAGCTCACATTACTATCCTCATCTGTCATCTTAGTGACATACAACTGACCAGCCGAATAATCACTGTTCTTAGTTAATCCGCCGGTACTGCTAACCTGATAATTGATACAATTCAAAGGAGAGGAAGCCGTATTGGTAAGATAAGTTGTTGCTACAGGACGGGAACTCCAAGCTGTCCCGGGACCATACTGTTCTGTAATTCGGCTCAGAGGAGAAGCTTCATAATTGGTCTGATTATAACGCCGCGAGTCATTGTCATATTCAGCAATGGAACCACTCTTGAATGTAGCAGGATCTATATATTCACCAGAGGCAGGTATAGGAAGCCAGTTTTTAACCTCCCTCCCGGCACCATCATACTCTTTCAGAGTGACTAGATTACTTACAGACGGATTGCCAGGCTTAACACCTTTCAATACAGTCTGGAACGGACGGCCTAAACCATCAAAATAAGAAAATTCATCTATATATGAAGTACTTCCATTATTATACGTACGGGTACGGATATAGTTTTGTGTGGAAACCTGTGCCATAGAGATTTCCTGAAAACATATCAAAATGAATAATATATAATAAGCGTGTTTCATAACTTTTCGGTTTATTCTGTTGGAAAAGAGAATTTTAGCCTCTTATGATTTTTTCTGCATAAACTTTTTTCCCTACCGTTATCCGCAAGATATATTCACCTTTTGAATAACCGTTCATGGGAATTGTTTCCCTATAATTACCAGTGGACTGGTTTGAGCGTTGGATAGTGCTCAGCTGACGACCTTGCAAGTCGAAAAGCGTCAAGAATACTTCACCCGGTTGTTTCAATTCATAGGTGATATATAGATTGTCATCACTTCCTATTCCATAACTGTAATCAATAACTTGGTCACTTCGTATGTCACCTGTATTTTTATCGGCATCTTTCCATTTCCGGTCATATTGTTCATCAGCAATTAAATCACGCCGTTCCTGATTATCGGTATCATAGGGTAAGTCATAATATTGCTCGTCAGGTAAATATACAAAGGAGGTGGTAAAATGCTCATAAGCTTTTCCAAATTTGTAAGCCGTGCTCTTTACTGTTTCAAAAACCGGATAACGATAGCCATCGGCATACCAACGCCAAGTCTCAGTTTCCAAATGGATAGAATCACCGGCCAACAAATATTCAATACTATCGTGATCTAAAATAAAAGGAGTATGTCCCAGTGAGTCAGGTATTACTTCTTTACGAGTCATTTTCTGATGAATCTGCCGATGAGTACAAATACGTAAAACCTTACGCAAAGTGTCACCTTCCGGAAGTATCAGCATTCCTGAAGCATCTGCCGTTACTCTACTTTTACCTCGCAGGCGAATATTCAATTGATCACAGTAGTTTCCCGAAGCATCAAAATAATCGGTTACACTACTGCCTTGAAAGACAGGGAAAGCAAACAGCAGTTCCGGCTTTTGATAGGTGATAAAAGTCGTAGGGTTCTCATAACCGATACAAAAAAGAGAATCACCAGAGGCATGATAATAATACATCGTGCGGTGTTCGGTACCAATGATGGTATCAGTTCCCTGCTCAGTATAAGTCAATTCATAATTGGCCTCCTGCAAATTTACTTTGCTAAAATCCCAGAGCTGTTGATGTCCTTTTTTACCAGGCTCACAGGGGGTAACTTGATGTTTTATCAACCGGTCACCTTTGCGGGGAAGATTTGAGCTCATATTCAACATCTGTGCTTGAATAAAGAGCGGCAATGACAAGCCCACAATAATAAAATAGAATACCTTTCTCATAATATAGCATTTCAAGATTAGCACATAATTAAAAATAAATCATATAGAAAACTATCTCTTGTGATATAGCGCATGTTATCGCCTAAAATGATATATAAACTCCTGCATAATTGTACCTTCATGATCCTTGATAGCCTTCAAACGGGATTCGGCATCATACTCATAGGTCGTCTTCAACCCATTAACATCTGTAACTGAAGTGATGCCGACCAGAGGTTTATACGTATAACTCTTTACGTAAGCTTTAGGATAGTCCTTACGCAGTTTGTCTATTTTAGAGTAATCTGGAACCACCGCGGATGAAAATGAATTCATATTCAATGCCGCATCTACAGTAGCATAAGGAAGGTTCCTGATCTCTGCAACAAGATACTGTTTATTATACCCCCACACATATATGACATCTTCTGAATTGATGTCAGTAATCCAAAGTGGGTTTCCATAATCGTCATACTTATGATAAGTCACATAAGGTGTATCCTTTCCTGATGAAAAAGTATATATTTGGCTTGGAGCCCATGCTTTTTCTCCCCACTTTTGATAGGCATATGTATTGGAGTCGATGACATTGCCTGATGCCGCTCCATTTTGATAGTTAACCGTATAGTCTTTAAAAGGAGATAGCAGATTCAAGCTTTTCATTTCGTTTTCATTCTCATAATAATAGGTCCATTCTTTGGTCACTGTTTCATTCCCGAAACTCTCGACATTCTTCTTTAACAGCCCCTTATCATTATAATAATAGTTTGTTTGTTTTTTGACATTTCCTCCCGGAAAATAATTTGTCTCTACAGAAGATGTCAATTGTTCTTTTCCTATTGAAATATAGTAATCTGCGAATCTAAATACTTCATATCCGGCATTGGCCCCTTCCTTCTCCAACCCATACGAGGAATCATTATAAAATTCCGCAGACGTAAAAATCTTAAGACCATATAACCTATCTATTTGAGTTTTATCATATTTATTTTCTATTTCGGTCTGAAGCTCATAAGTATTTCCGTTCTTTTTATAAGTTTTTTTAATCCACAAATTAGTTTTTCTCCAGAAACTGTTAAGTTGACTCACAAATATTTTTCCATCTTTTACCGGACTTACTGTTCCCCTGGAAGGATATTCGGCAGTAGCATCAGCCTCATAAGGGTTATCGTAATAATATTCGGTTTTACCAAATTCTCCTTTGCTTACATTATGGGTATATTCGGTAATTACCGTATAATGGATGCCTGCACTGGCAAGGTAGGATACGTCATCATTAAACTCAAAATTAAAAGAACGTCTTCTGTAGTGTCCATAATAAGTTTGCCCGGGAGCGTAGTATTCGACAAAAACATCCCCAGACGGACGGCAGGCATCCTCCGGATAAACCATATAGGTTCCGCAACCATTATTACCATACTCATAGCTCTTAATAATCAGATTACCTTCCTCATCAGCTGATCTTATCTGCGATACCCGAAGTCCACCTCCCGATTTGATCCCTCGAAGATTGTATTGATTCAGTTCATAAGAATATTGAGTCCAACCACCGGTAGGATAAATAACCTTGTTTAAGATACCGTCCTGTGTTGTTCCCAAATTCGGCAACCTATTGTTAGTACCTCCAAAGATTTGAGTATTCTTTTCATCTTCTAATGTGATTGATGGAATTGTAATTCCGAAATACCCCCTACTATTTTTATATCCCCAATAATCTTTTCCAAACAATGTGGTTTCCTGTGAGGGGAAATATTCAAAATCATACTTCTCCACATTATTAACAGTCAGCGTTTTTAGCGCATAAATACCGGTTTCCAGCTTAAGATACGCAAAATCTATTACTTTTATTTGATTACCTTGAGTATCCTTAACCTTCATTTGAGTTATCTTTTTATCACTGTTATCCTGTGTAAAAGTGATGGTTCCTCCAGGAAAGCTTATAGTGCTTATTCTGTTCACCCTATAAATGGAATATACGGTAGAGGGCTTAATAAGCCTATCATATCGGCTTTGAATCGTATTACGATCCATATCACCTCCTTCCTGTCTATCTGCTAATGTATTTTCCGTTATTGATAAATAGTCATACGTTGAAGGGCCCAGATTATACTCATAAGTGGAATAAGTAAAATTTATTGCTTGTTTTCCATCGCAGGATGTTACTTTTGTCAGGCTGGTTCCAGTGCTGAAGTCCGTTAATTGCCCGACAGATCCTTTAAAAATGCTGGTAGTATACTCCGGATTATCAAACAGATAAGTTGTACCATTCTCATCTGTTATGGAGGTAGTATAAGCTCCTCCCGTGTTAATTCTAACAGGGGATGCCGCGTTTAGCATTACAGGTTGATTCTCTTTTAGTACAAAACTACCGGAATGACTGCCAACTGAATAAGAAAAGATATCATATTCAGTATCGAGATAATGGTCCGGGTAATTAGGTGAACTTCTGTCAAAATGAACTAAAGTTGCAAGAAAGTCATAGTCTGCAAAATTTCGTAAATTGTACTCATTCGCTTTTTTAAGTCCTGTGGGAAAGTGATAAGTTTCATCAGGACAGCCGTATATCGTACGGGAAACCATACCACCTGTATTTAAACTCCAGCCTAAACCAACCGCCCCGGTTACATCTGACACTTTCCTTCCGGTAGTAGAATAGGTCAAAGTAATAGGCAATGTTATCGGGCCACATTGTATTGTATATAACGGAATTTCAATAGGTATTACCCCTTTAGAATTATTCATAGAATAATCAATGCTTTGAAATAGTGCACGTGTTTCCGGAGAAGGTAATATTACATTCGGAACAAAAGAACTAACTTCATTAGAGTACGCATTGCTTTCTAAAAGAGAATCTTTCAAAGCTTTCAATTCGTCATTGGTTTGACCATGTACATTGCCAAATTGGGTAATTCCCAACATACAAACAAATAGCGTGTTTATTATCTTACTCATAGCATTTTGATTTATGTTACACATTCGTCATTAGGCTATACAACCTCATAGTAGTCTATCGAAAGGATAGTAGGGACACTTACATTAATGAACTTCAGAGAAAAGATACCTGACAGAAGCAGATTAATGTCGCGTCAATATAACAATAAAAGACAAGATATCAAAATTTAATAGAAAAAAATATTATTACCATCAATCAAAACATGATTTTTCTAATATTTCTTTATGTATGAATATCATATTACCTAAATAATATAGGCATTTAATCATCTTTGTATATTCTATTTATATCTACTAAAACATGGTCAATAGAAAGTAAAATACTCAATATATATCTTATTATACAACAATAACTTATTGAATATGATTTCAATAAAACACTATTATATACCATATACTTTTCATATACTTAATATGTAATAAGAATATGATACTATTTTAGAATTTTCTCGATTTGACTTAACCGATTGGGAAATAAACTTTTAGCGAATTATTAGAGAAATAGAGGTAACGATTTAGCAACTGCGCAAATTTCAGCGTTTTGCGTTGCCATGCTGTCAAATAACTCTTTCATTTGCAAATATAATATTTTTTCCGAAAAAATATGTTCTTTGTATTGAAATAGTGAGGTTATATTGTAAAATCGATTAAATACTACCATGATTGTTCCGCCTCATGATATCCCCCACTTCAAACTGCCTAGGGATTTCACATTGGATTAAAATGCGGTAGATTCATAAAATGGCTTCACTATACAATTCATTACTAATCTTAGGTCGTGGAATAGGACAAGTGATGTTTCAAAACAATGCGTTGTCCGGTCTGTTGATGCTGATAGGAATATTTCTGAATTCATGGCAGATGGGAATATTGGCTTTGAACGGTAATATCATAAGCACATTGACCGCCTATTTCTCCGGTTATGGACGTGACGATGTGAACTACCGCTAGACTAAAGATTTGGCGGTTTCGGAGATACTAATACTTCCTCTCTTTTCCTGCTTCTTCCTGCCATGTTTTTTAGGATACTAGGTCGTTCATCTCCGGAAACGTCAGTCAGGAAATAATCAGAAAGTATATTGAAAGCCAAGGGTAGCCTATGCTACCTTTGGCAATATAAAGGAACTCAAAATATCGCTAGATTAATATTATAGAAAAACTATTTGATGATAAATTTAAATGATTGTTTCTGGTTATTTAATATGAAAACAGCTATGTATACACCCGATTTAAACTGTTTAAAATCTAATTTGTAGTCTGCCCGAGAGCAGATCTGATGCTGACCATATAATTTTCCGTCTATATCATAAATCAGGCATTGCATAGGCAATTTATTTTCGTCTGCAAAACTGAGAAGAGCATATTTCCCGTCCGTATAATAAGTAAAACCAACAAAACCTTCGATTTGAGCAGGCCGCGATTCAAGTTGTTCAATTGCAGTAGGATCATCCCCAGATACAGTTATAGATGTCGGATCAACAACTTTATAAGGAATTATATCACCATCCTCATCATACATAGCAGCAAGCATTCCGCTACCTACTGCTGCTCCATAAACATGTCCGTCCAAAATCTTAGCTGCATCGTTAGGGCCGAACATATCTGGTAACAGATAGTTGTCCGGTTTGACAAGTTTATAGCCATCATCCGTATATAACCGGAGTAGTGGAGCAACGGCTTCGTCTTTGAAAATGATCAATGTGTCTGTATAAGATTCAAATTCAACATAATCATCCTCTCCTAACACGCATGATATTTTCGTATCAGCATAATCCATAACAAATTCTCCCGATTTTGTTATTCCCAATGCATATACCTTAATTTCTCCGTCAAAGTCAGTCGAAAGCGAACGATGTATAGAAAGTTTTTCTTCTGTAGAAATATTTTCTTCACCTTCAGCTATAATCAAACGGTAATTTGCAATATCGCTATCTATTTCGCAATCTACATTCAAAGTCCGAGATTCATCTACAGAACAATTTTTGATTCTAATAGAAGAAGTTAGAGCTTTCGTTGTTGCTGATTCAGATCTTTGACCAGGTTGAATATAAAAAATTTCATCATAAATCTTTTTAATATCAATTTTATCCAAATCAGGTTCAACTTTATTAACCAGTCCCCCAGTTGTAAAAGCATGTTCATTATTAGGCTCAGTTAACAAGCCTGCCAAATAATTATGTATTTCTACAGATCCTGGTGTCCCCGTATGCGTATAAGATAGATCCGTTCCTGAGAATGTTGATGTACAGGCTCCATTTAGTCCTCCCTGTTGGCTAGTAAGAGATACAACTAAATCACTTTTCCCTTTATAGATTAGTTCTGCTAATTTATTTATAGAGAAAGGCTTCACTTCATAGCCAAGATAAGGGGTAAATAATTCAATTATGGCTTTCAGAACTACAAATCCAACGCTAGTTGCCTGCCAGTTACCGGTATAATCCGAACATACAGTATGAATAGGTACACCTTTCAAGTTATTAGATGAAAAAGCTAATTGCTTCATTGCATCACTATTGACCATCAAATCAACAACAGCTTTTGCTCTCTGTTCTTTAAATATCACAGAGCCCAAGTCTGCAAAGGTATAAGGAAAAACATCATTAATAATCAGACTAGCTCCTTGTGAACCAAAATGCGGAGTATTCAATGTTATTAATCGATTTACACCATTATGAGATTTGTTTTGCAAATAGACACGACTTAATAAACCTCCCATACTATGACCGATAATATTTGCTTTCGAACCTATATATCCTTCTTGATAACAATTAAAGAACAGTTTTATCAATCCATTCTCCACAACATTGGCATTTGAAGCAAAAGAAGATGTATTAGTTGATGAATAATCGCATCTATAGAGCTGAAACGGATAGTACAAATTCCTATTTTGCAAATAAGATGTAAATTTAGCAAAACAAGCACCGGTATCATTTAATCCATGTACAAATAATACAGGCGGACGCACGATTTCAATCACCATTTCTCCATCAGTTAGCTTTACACTATTACGATCATAGAGCGTCAATTTTACATTGATATAATAACTATTGTAGAAATTTATAGGGAACTCTTTGGGAACTACATAAGTGAAACTAGCAGTTGTACTACCTGTCTTAATTAACTCTCCGGCTTTGCCACAAATAACCTCATCATTCCCTAAACTACTTGTTAGCTCAATTTTATATGAAGCATAATCATATATAATACTTTTCGCATCAATTCTTAATTTTGTCTCACCATCAGCTACAGCTCCTTTGAGATATCTCCCATCGTTATAATCTAAATAGCCATACCCTCTGCCGATGCTAAGACTTATTTTTTTATCTCTTTTCAAAGTCAAAACTGTGGAGTAACCGGAAACTTCTGTATTTGTCGCATTCAATATCAGTATGCCGTTTTCGTAAGACGCTATAGTAAAAATAAAGCCATCACTATCCCCAAAAGAGTTATTGCCTAAATACCACCAATGGCGAAAAATACCTGTCATACCTGTATATCCATCTTGCTGATAATAGGTACCATCTGAATTAAACCAAACATAGTGTGCACCTTCTGGGAAGACCGTATTTATATCCTCTTGACCATCTGTACCAATTTCTGAAAGACCACTCCAGCATCCAATTATATCAAAAGCATCCAATTTTAAAATTGGACTGTTTTGTACAGGAGGAGCAACCTTTTTCAGTTCTTTTCCACCCTTAAAAAAAGATATAGAACCAGATAATGATTGTGAGAATAAGCTTGAACAAGGAACTAACAAAAAAGATACCCACAAAAATAACATGAAATGAATGTTTTTCTTCATAAGTTTAAAATTTACCATGTTTTTTTAATAATCGTACAAATCAACCAAACATAATTTCTACTTCAATTCTCTTTAGTAAAGATCATACAAAGTAATAGCACACAATTCCATATTACATTATCACTTTATTTAGTGAACTACCGCTAAGCTAAATGCTTGGCAGTAATTAACTAACATTTTTTTAAGATGTACAAACACTCGTTTTTTAAGACGTGCATTTACTCGTATTTAATACAAAATTAATAGAACAATTTCAGAAAATCAACTATTAACGAATTCTTTTTTTATTTGTTGTATCGTCGATACAGCCTTTCCTGTGAGTTTCGCTACATTCCTGATGGAATAGCCTTTCTTTAACAAGGTGATCGCCTCCCGGTATTCCTCTTTCTTCTGCTCGACCGTTTTCCGGCTTCCCAGCTTCCGTCCCAGCCTACCACCTTTCTCGATGTACAACTCTCGGCCGCTATTGAGGCGGTCAATGATTCCCTGGCGTTCCATAGTGGCCAGTTCCCCCAATAAGGTAGTAATAAGAGAGGACAAAGGGTTTACCGTCTTGTCCGGCCGTAATGTTTCCAGATTCAGATTTTGGATATACACACATACCTTATGCGTGTGCAGCGTATCGAGTGCCTTTAGGACCTCCAGGGTGGAACGTCCCAGCCGTGAGATCTCGGTCAGTAACAGCATATCCACCCGGTTCTGGGGATCTGTGCAGTATTCCAAGCAGCGGCTTAATACCGGACGTTCGATATTGGTCTTTCGCCCGCTTATCTTTTCCTCAAAGACAGAGACCACCTTGTACCCCCGTCCCGCTGCGAACCTTTCCAGATCGACAACCTGCCGTTCAGTCGATTGCCTGGCCGACTGCGAGCTTACACGTGAATAGATAACCACATTCATCCCTTTTGCTTTTGCTTTTGCTCTTCCTTATCTATTGTTTTAATCACCTTATCCACCTCTTTCAAGGACGGCATTATTTCCGGATCTATCCAAGAAAGAAATTCGCTAATTAACCTATACATTTCCCTTACATAAGAAAAATCACATTTTTTATTTACAAAGCAAATAGGCTCATTATGATTAATGCGATTCCTCAATTCACGAACTTGTGTGATAACATCATTGACTTGTTTCCGTCCATATCCGGAAGGCAGTTTCTTAAATATGGTACAAGGGACACCAGATAATAGTATATAATGATGAACCTCATAAAAACTGTTCCAAAAGCCCAAGGTCTGTTCCGCTATAACCCTCCCTGCTGTAATCCTCACGCCACGATCGGAAATTTTATTTTCAGCTTTTTGCACTTCCGTCAGCAAGTATCTATTGGTTACTTGCTTCTTTGTACGCTTATTCGTGTGCGTCAATGAAGAAGCTACCATAAACCCGTTTTTCTGATTTATGATCCAGTTCCCGTCTGAGAAATGATGCGCCAGGGCATAATGTAACTGATTTCGCAAGATAACTTCAAAGGAAGAAAGTAGCGGATGAAAAGCCTGCGCTATTTTCATATTGGCAAAATAAAGCATTACTGCCTTATTTTTATCTCCACTTGTAGCCCGATAATACTTAGCCACACGTGAATTTGAATATAACCTAACTATTTTTTTATATTTCATTTTTTGGTATTTGGAATAAGATTACTATCTTTGCATCGTAATGCTTGGTAAAGCCTCTGTTATCAAAACACGTAACCAAGTTAAGGATATACCCGTTCATCAAGAACGGGTTTTTCTTTTTATCCTCTTAGCGATAACAAATGTAGCAAAATGATTTTCAAGTTCTGATACGCCATTCGCCTTTTTTTGGGAAAAAGTTGCGTTCTTACCTTTAATCCAATATCCTATTGGCAGAATAGCATAATTAGTAGTATATCTTTGTTTGCCGTTATTACCCACATGTCCCAAAATGGAACATATGCTATCTATATCAAGTTCAACACTTTTATAAACGCTGTTCAAATGTTTGGTAATAGCTGGTCTTTTAATCCCAAACAAGTCCGTTATTTGTTCCTGCATCCACCAAACGGTTTCATCCTCCAGCCTCACTTCCAACTTTACCGCTTCGTCCAATTGGTATAGTAAGATTTTTCTTTATTGTTCATTTCTTATTAGCTTGTTCAGTCACAAAGATACTAAAATAAATCAAAGAATTATTTAATAACAGAAAAACAGTGTACTGAAAATGGTTTTAAGATTTAATTCAGTACACTTTCTAATTCAGCACAAAATATAGAATTAACATAGCTCTTCAATTAGTTTTTCACAATCAATACCAATCTGATTATAATTTTGTTCTACTTCTCTTTCCGTAGTAAGTTTCACTATGGGCAATGGTTTTTCATCTAAAGTGAATTTTTTAAACTTGGTTTTTATTCGTTTCATATTAGCTTCACCAGCAGAAAGAATAAATTGTCCCTGCTCTAATTCAGCAAATGTTTTACTATCATAAATTTCTTCTTTCTGTTTACTGCGGGTAACACTACTATTATACTTTCCACTGGAACTTCCAGCAGAGAAGCTTTTCTTTTCTTTTTCCTCTTTTCCGAAGAATAGAGGATAATATTTTAAAGCTTCCACATCCTTTGTTCTACCTAAAAATAGATTAGCACAATTTGCAAGGATGGAAGCCCGGTCTTCCTTACCATATAGTTTATCAAATTTAGTTCCGGATTGAGTTAAGATCAAAAAAGCAGCACCGTACTCTCTAAGTACTGAAGGCATACCTTGAAAATTATTTACTTTGAAAGTTGTCATTTCATCAAGGACAAAAGCAAACTTCACTTTATTACCAAATTCAATTCGTCGAGAGGCTATAGGTACAAGCATTGCAACAATTGGAGATATCAGGCTTTCCAGTCCAAAATTATTTGATACAGCAAAAAGTTTAGGTTCTTCAGGATCTACCAAATCATATATAAAATCATTCCCACTTAAAACATAACATACGTTTTTATTAGTTGCCATATTTGTTATTAAGTTATTAATAGAAAATATGATGGAGCTTTGAGTCTTTTCACTTCCTCCAGATCCAATAAACCCTCCTGCCACAGTCTTGGCCATAACATCACCTTCCAAAAAATGAGTTAATTGTTCAGCATTGGCCAAAAGAATAAAATTAAGAATATGAGGAAGAGTACAAAACCTTGCATAATTACCATTGAACCTGAAGAAACGTATTGCTACCCCTCTTAGTAATCCTAATGCCCCTTGATACCATTCATCAACTTTACCGTCTGCCGGTTGTGCAGCTTTTAAAAAATCATCCATAGCTTGAAACAACATAGTTTCATTTCTGATAACTTTCTTATCCAGGATATTGAACCGATATGTTCTCGACATATCAGTAAAACTTATATAATAGAATTTATAAGGATAATTATATTTCTGAACAAGGTTCCAGGCTGTTTTCGTATAGTCATAATCTTTATAGTCGTAGATGAAACCGGCCCATCCATATTTTATGAATTCTTCTAATATCGGCTTTCCAACTGATGCTGTTTTACCAGAACCTGCACCACCTAAAACCATAAAATTATCTCTTGGATAGTAAAACTCAATTGTACCGTCCTCACAATCTAAGCGAAAAATATCCTCTTCTTTTCTGGGGGATGATTTAGGTTTTTCAATAATATTGGCAAATAATCTTAT
>ULLX01041084.1_pt1 | contig 25537 bp, 14 predicted proteins | sample 1951501 | NCBI WGS metagenome assembly ULLX01 (sample SAMEA4835535, study PRJEB28245) | human gut metagenome | biome: gut microbiome; material: fecal sample | place: Denmark | collected 2008
CAGGAGTTGGATTGTGTTCATATCGGGAAAGTAATGAACATAATTCAACTACTGATTCACATTAATTATTAAGTATGAAGAAAGGACACCAACTTAATGTTGTTATGCCCGATAAATCAATATTGATAATTTTATTGATTTCTGATTTTGTTATAGCACGCTTGCACTTACCTTTGCGATAATGAGATATTTTAAATTTGGTAAATGGATAGTACTTTTCATTCACAACATTATCTTCAATAGCTTTATTATAAACAGCTCGTAGTTCACGCATTCTTATGCCTATTGTATTATCAGAATTACCACGTTCACGAAGATACAATTCATATCTTTTTAACCAACTCACATCAATATCAGTAAAAGGAATATCCAAATTTCCCGTAAACTTTAACAATGAATTATAGCAACCGGTATATGCCTTTGCATTACCTAATCGCTTTTCAGCTGTCATATATTGTATTATGTGTTGTATATAAGCACCTACATTCTGTTTGTTAGTGCTTTTTTCTACACTCTCCGCCAAAGATTGTGGAGTAAAATCCTTCCCAAGCATTTTTAGCTCAAACATCATATTGACATATTTTTGTCTTGTCAAATTCATAATGTTTAATAGCTGCATGCTTATATTTGCATCCATAATGTGACATATTATTGTCACATTTTGGTTTGCGCTATGGTTTACTCCCATAGGTAAAAACAAGGATTTTCGTACAAAACAGACCGATTAGCAAAGAACAATAAAGTCTTATAATAATCTTATAATCAAAGCTCTGCTGGTAGCTTTCAAAAGCGAAGCTTTTGGAAGACGCAGATTCATAATCATGAGGTTCCCGGTTCAATCCCGGGTCCCGCTACAAAGAAGATTTAGACTGTCAGGAGGCTTCCACTCTTGGCGGTCTTTTTTGTTTTTTACATCAATTGGTAGCAGGTGACGCTACAGGTGACGCTAATTAACGATTTCCTAATTACCTGCTCTGATTTGACATTAAGTTATCAGGGTCAGTAGAAAAATAGTGGGGATAATTTTTTCATAATGTAAATATCTTCCAACACGTTCGTGACCAATCGCGATGCCCGTACACGGGACTGTTCTCTGGTGGCCGTTGTGGCCGGCACAAAATCAGAAGACGTAATCACAGTCCTGCAACGGATTGACGAGAACCTTCGTGACACCGTCAAAGAAGTCACACTTGACTTGTCGGATTCCATGCGCAAAATTGTACGGGCCGCATTTCCTAAAGCCAGCCGTGTCATTGACCGGTTCCATATTCAGAAACTTGCCTGCGATGCCGTGCAGGAATTACGCATCAAGCACCGTTGGAATGCCATGCAGCAGGCTAACGATGAAATGGAGGAAGCAAAACAAAATGGCGAGGACTATGTGTCGTATTGATATCCTAATGGAGACACCCGCAAGGAACTGCTTATACGTTCGCATTATCTTCTCTTCAAGTCTGCCGACAAATGGACTGACAGAAAAGACGGACTACCATATTGTTTAAGGAATATCCCGATATCAAGAAGGCATACGGCCTGTGCCATTCATTGCGGATGATCTTTTCAAAAAACACGATTAAGAATGCCGCATACTTGTCTATGACCAGATGGTATAACAAGGTGGAAGAAGCAGGATTCTATTCCTTTAATGTCATCATTGCTGCTACGTTCTATGAATATTATGACGAAATCTAGAACTTCTATAACAGCCGATCTTCGAATGCAATGGCGGAATCATTCAATGCAAAAATTAAGCTTTTCCGGGCAAACCTCAGAGGGGTAGCGGACAAGAAGTTCTTCTTATCCCGAATCGCTAACTTATATGCATATCCTCACTAAAAAGCTACTGACCCATAATTAGAAAGGAGGACTCATAACTAAAATGTCATAAGCCTCCAATCATCCTTATTCTGAAAACAATCACCTAATACAGCTAATTTTCCATAATTACAATCAATGACTGAGGCGCAATTTCCACCTGTCCATTAAACCGGGAGGGAGCCTGTTTCTCCGGTGATACCATTATCAGGGAGCTATTGCTATCTTTCAAAGCAACAGTGGCAATAGTAGAATTCCTCATATCAGTATTGTAAACAACAACCGCCTTCTTTCCCGTTTTATTATTATGGAATACCGTGTATCTGACACCTTTTCCCGTAACTTCAGCTCCAAGCACATCCCTAAACTCAGCATTCCACAGAAAGTCCGCGTATCGTTTACGCATTTTATCCACTTGCTGTCCATACTTCAACACACGAGGGAATTCATTGAGATGTCCTTTGAAGTTACGGGGTTCATAACTAATAGAATATCTGTTAGCAACACAAGCATTCACACGATTTCTGTCATTATGGTCAGTAACCATAAAAGCAATCGGAACCTCAGAGTCAATATAACGTAATACAGGATCATGATCGTACTCACCGCGAGTATAGGTAGCGTAGTATTGAGCTTGCAAGTCATACGGTCCCTCACCAGTCATCAAAAAATCAGGGTTCGACTTTTGGCACATTTTATAGAACTCACGACCAAGCAGATCAGCACCTTTATACAAGAAGCCGGGAACTTTATGACCATGATTCGGATTGAAACAAAGATATGTTCCGGCATGATGCTGGTTCTCATCGTATACCATGCCCGGCGCACCCAAATCAAGACACTTCTGAAACTCAGCTCGCAGTTTCTTGCGCAAGTCATTATCCATCATACAGAAAATACCAAACCGCCTGGTATTGACTCCTATCAGCTGAGTATAAGTGTTATAATTATAGCCTGGATGAACACAGGTGTCCTGCAATTGACTCCATGCCAAATGCGGTAAGTATTGTTCATGGTAATCCGTAGTAAGATCAGCCCATGTGAACTTCGTAAAAAGTAAAATCTTTACCCCTTTCTTGTTTGCATCTGCAATCGCTTTTTTAAACTCATCCACCGTACCAAGACGAGAGTCTAAATCATGGGATGGCAAACCTCTGTCTTGTCCTCCTTTTGTCCAACCAGTCAATTGGATGGCATCAACCCCATACTTTCTGCATTCATCCACATACTTATTCAAATCTTTGATTTTGAAATTTATCCTACTTTCTGACGAGTTTATCTGAAGCTGCTGCCACGAATTAACATGATTGAGCCACTCTGCTCTATGGGGAGCAACAAACCATGTAGCACGCCATTTTTTGTATATATCAACCCCTTTATGCCAAGTACCAGTATAAGGAGCTATAATGAAAGGTACCAGTGTTTCTTCAGAATGCTCCGACACATAAAGCATTCGAACAGCTTTGATTTGCGTTCGCATCCGATTGCGTTCGCCGGCATTCTGTTTCGACAGATCCCCTCCCACAAATGCCGCATACTCAGACGTGGGAAACAGTTCATACTCACAACGTATATATTCATTCAATTCATGATCCATACTGGATAAATATAAGCCTTGCTTAGTATTATGTATCAACGTGAATGAATTCTCCGGCAAATGACTCCAGCCTCTTCCAGCTTCTCTCGGATACAGCTCCACCGTATTGAATTTTGAATAGGACATATATTGAAAAAGCATCTTCCGGGTATCAGCCGGAATTGTCACCTCTCTCAACAAAGGCCATGAGAGTTGTTCTACAATGCATTCAGAATTGTTCACAATATTTCCAGCATAAACCAATCCATCAACCGTCATTTCAATGGTACCTGTAAATGTTATCTCCAATTTCTTTCCGGCTACATCAAAACTATTCCAAACTAAAGTAACTGTATTTTCTGTAGTCATAACCTTCGGTTGCTCCTGAGTAGAAGCATCAATAACATGAAAAGAGCCATCGGCAAGTCTTATACTTGCCTCAAAAGAGCAAGCATCTTTTTCGCCGTTTCCAATAATCGCCCATCCAGTTTCCTTATTTTTGAGTCCGACCAAAGCACCCTGTCTAAAATCTATTTCAGCCAATGCATTTTCATTCTCCAACAAAAACTTCTGCTGAGCTTTCAATCCTACACAACCAAGCAACACCAATAATATTACACCTAGTTTTTTCATATTACCCCAATTATATTATTGTTCCATTATGATTATAGCTGATAGTGGAGCCAATTCTATGATTCCTTCGAAAGAGTGGTCTTCTAGTGTTTCAGGAGTTGCATATCTAAGTTCACCAACTCCTTCACACGAAACGGATACCTGAGTAACGGACTCATTACTCATATTACATACAACAGCTGTTCGCTTCCCAGCTTTATTCACATAAATAGAGTACTCGATATTTTTACCGTCTACTTTCATTCCATTATGTCCATCAAATGTTGCATTCCATATATAATTTAAATAACGATTACGCAGTTTACCCATCTGATTTCCATACTCCATTATATTCGGATAATCAGATAGACTGTCACTATGAAAATACAAATCATATACGATATTCATCCTATAAAGTAGTGCTTTATTCATTCCTCTACGAGCATTTTTTACCTCCACACGAGTCAAAATAGGCTCTTTCGGATCCAAATATCGATGACGGTCATAAAAATTATCACTGACACCTATCAAATATCCATCATAAATACTATTCTGGAAATCAATGAATCCTTGCCCCATAGCCACCTTGGTGCCATTTTGAGTTAAAGCCTCAGCCATAATCCTATCAAGCTCCATCATCCCATTAATTGTAGGTTCTCCAAAACGATGACCATGATTTTGATCAAAACACATATAAGTCTTACCACTATGATTATGATCATTATTCATGTAACCATCTGCTATACGCAAAGCCGGTAATGAAAGCCACATATCTTGCAGGCACCGTCGGACTTCAGGAGCATTTGGACACATATAGCCATAATTATAAGGCATACCAAAAGGATCAGACATCATATATTTACGTTGCCTATCTTTGTATCCGGCAGCATATCGATCCACGTTAAGCCAATTTGTCTCAAGGATAACACGCATTCCTAACTTCTGACATTCCAAAATAGCCTCATCCATATTGGGGATTTCTACCGGGCGAGCATTTTCCCATTTATACCAACCTTTTACCAAAAGCACCTTTACTCCAAATTTTACGCTTTCATTCGCATATCGAAGTAAATCTGCCGCACGCTTTATACCAACCTTTCTCCAAGTCAATGGTTCTGCCAACCAATGGGCAGAAGAAGACAGCATTTTTTCTGTATATGCCATACAATCATCTCTATACAGCTTTAACCCTTCTGTCCAAGCTCCACTATATGTAACCAACTTAAGGGAATCAAGCACAGCAACATCACCAACTTTGCTATATAGCACATGATTTGCCTTAAACTGAATACGAACTAACTGGCCGTCCATTTCATCCTCATAAGGATTGGTATTCCTCTTATCAAATCCTGGAATCAGCTCAAAAGAAGTAATAATTGTATGCTTCGACAAAGTACGATTATAAATCATAAAACCCTCTTTACTATTATTGACCTGCAAAAAAGACTTTTCAGGGAAAATATAGGTCGACGTAGGATAATCTATTCCCCAATATGCCCCTCTATTAGAAAAACGAGGAAACAATCCTTTGATGTCATTACGCGTACTTTGGTATAAGGGTTGTGTCTTGTCCGGCACAGTCACCTCACCTATACATGGCCAAGATACATACTCCACTGTATATTCGCTATTGTTAATCAAACTACCTGAAAATTCCAAGCCTTTATCTAACAAACGAACTTCACCTTTAAAAATAATGTCCGCAGGCTTGTCCATCAATTCAGACTTCACTCCACTCCATACAAAGGTTATCTTTCCGTTACTCTGCTCAATAAGCGGTTTGGCTTGCTCTACGCCTTTGATAACATTATATCTGCAATCAGCATCAGACATCTGAACCCCTTCTAAAGGTAACAATAATTCAAAAGACTGTCCCAAGATTTCTCGCCGCATAATCTCCCAACCAGAGTTTTTATCCGTCATTCGAACCAAGGCCCCGTTTTTTGTATAAAAAACAGCCTCTATGTATTCATTTTCTAAAACGAGCCACTTACCCTCTTTGTTTGCAAAAACAGACACACAGAGAAAAAGTGTACAAATCAATACTATTTTCTTTTTCATGGTGATGCCAGGCTATCTATTCAAACAAATCTTTCCCTTCGTTTATCTTCTTCCATCTTAGCAAAGCTTCTATATAATAATAATCTGCATAAATTATAGAAGCATCAATCTCGTATCCATGTGGTTTATGCCCAGTAGAATGAAGAAGGAATGCATAATTTTTATCTCGACTTTGATATTGTTCTGAAGATAGAGATTCCAGCATCTTAGTAGCTTCACTAATATAATATTGAGATTCAGACTTGTCCACATATTGCGAAAGTTCCAATAAAGCCGAAGCTACAAGCGCTGCAGCAGATGCATCACGAGGGGCATTCGGAATTGCCGGATCATCAAAATCCCAAAAAGGGACTTTATCTTCAGGTAAGTTTTTAAGATAAATTTCCGCAGCCTTTTGAGCTATGTCTAAAAAATCTTTCCTTCCCGTTTCCCGATAACACATGGTGAAACCATAAATAGCCCAACCTTGTCCACGAGCCCACATAGAAGAATCCGCATAACCTTGGTGAGTAACCTGCTTTATCCGTTCACCTGAAATTGTATCATAAACAACGACATGACATGTACTGTAATCCTCGCGGAATTGATTTTTCATTGTAACTTCCGCATGACTCTCAGCAATATCATAAAACCTTTGTCCTCCACCATTTTTTGAAGCCCAAAAAAGAAGTTCCAAATTCAACATATTATCAATGATAGTATTATGAGGCCACCCTTTTTTTCTACACTCATTAGGCCATGAATTAATGGTACCTACAACCGGATTATACAAGACCGACAAAGAGTCTGCCGTACGCAAAAGCATCTGCTTATACTCCGGATTTCCAGTTAATCTATATCCATTGCCCAAACTACAATACATCATAAACCCCAAATCATGATGAGTAACTTTCCGATCAAGAACCGGATATAGTGCCGTAGAGAATGCTTCCGATTCTACCAATAGTCGTTTGTCCTGAGTATATTCGTATGCATACCACAATATACCGGGCCAAAAACCACTGGTCCAATCATGAACGGAGGTACACTTCCATGCTTTAGTAGGCGCATCATTTGAGATATTACGCGGTATTGCATCGTAGGTTTCCAATACATTCAACGTTGAATCAACCTGATTAACACAATAGGACAACGCAGTGTCCACTTTGAAATCTCCAGAGTTTGTACAAGAAAGACATAAAGTGCCTATCAAAATACTACTTAATATTCTATTCATAGTTTTCATATTACATTATTTTTTACGAATAATCATAGCACAACCTCCACGGGGTAATAAATTTAATTTCAAAACGGTCTTAACCGTAACAACTTCCTTATGAATTGCTACATGAGTACGAGTCTTGACCTCATCCCCGCCATCTGTATAAAGGGTTAATTCATACTTTTCATCAGCATTCAAGAAATCTAACGGAAGCTGAAATTTACGTTCTTCATTATTGGTAATGCTACCTACATACCAAACTCCATCTTTCTGCCGGGCAATCGAAATATATTCTCCTATGCTTCCTTCCAGAACCTTAGTATCATCCCATGTAGTAGGCAGATTATCAAAGAATGGTAATTCAGGCTCATTTTGAAAATCTTGAGGCGAATCATACCAATATAAAAATTGTAATGGACTGTAATTTATAACAGAAAGTGCCATTTGGTGACAAGAAGTATTCTTTAATGAACGAGCATTCAGAGGCAAATTGGCTTTCAATTCTTTCCGATGATAGTAACATACAGTACAATCTGCAGCTCCTGCCAAAAAACGAGTAAAAGGAAGAGTTGTATTATTCACGCCATCAGGAAACTCTTCATTCCCTCTGACACCCTCTTGGGTCAACAGATTAGGATAAGTACGACTAAAGCCAGTCGGACGGTATTCATCATGAATATCCACCATCAGATGATGTTTAGCGCATTTTTTCACCGCCTCATGAAGCCAAGTGGTCCATCTATAAGAACCTACATGAACAAAGCCGAATTTTATTCCAGCCACTCCCCACGACTCATACAAGGGAAGAATTTCATCCAAATGAGCTTTTAAGGCACGCTGATTAACGTACAGCCATACTCCTATACCTCTTGAGTTTGCATATTCAACGATTTTCGGAATATCCAAACCACGAGCAATTCGAGGATCAGATTGCTTGGAAGCTTCAGGACCATACCAACCTGCGTCAAAATGAACATATTGAATATTTCTTTCCACTGCCAAATCAATTGTTTTTTTGGCCCCTTCCATAGACAATGATACACATCTAATAACAGTTCCAGGCTTAATCCAATTAGTGTTCCTTATCTGACAAGGGTCATTTAAATTCAACACTAAATCATTATTTTCCAACAGTGACTTAGGTGACTCAGCGATCATAACCACACGCCAAGGAGTAGTAAAAGGAATAAAATCCTCCACGGAATCGTACATTTTACACCGGATTATATTCTTCTCACCCCCTTTAACAAAAAACTTTGTTCTACTATAATCAACCATTCCTGCCTCAAGCAAACTGGCATATAATCCACTCTTCAATTCCAGGGTCAAAGGGCGTTCTGCTTCACCTGGCCAATTTTCAACGGGCTTACGAAGATGCAAAGCCTGTGCATACGGCGCAAACCAACAATACGTCTCTTCAGGAACTACAAAAGTGGTATTCTCAGAATTAATACAAAGATTCTGATTGGTTCCCTCATAATGATAGCGAAAAGCAATACCTGAATTATAAGCACGAACTATCAAATGTAAACGATTCGATGTTCCATCCTTTTTGAGAATGTATGTCTTTTGATTATATAAATCTCTAACCACTGCTCTTTCTCCATAAACAGGATTCCATACCCTATCAACAAAGTCATCCTCCACTTTTTCAATTTCCAAACCATTCTCCCAACCAGTAATACCCAATTCCGAACGAAGAATTACCGGCTGTTGATTATAAGCTATACAGTACGACAAATCTGTTTTTGAAGAAAATAAACTAAATACTAATTTTCCATTAGGAGAACTCATTTTCAAATCATTATGCGCACATAAAGTTTCTAATGAGAGTATTAATATAACAAATAGAAAGCACCTCTTTATCATAAATTTATTCTATAAACATTTAGTTATACATCTAAAGTATATAAGCTCAAGGAAACAATTTATAAACTTTTGAGAAGAAAATCTCTAATAGGTTTCAAGCTTATATGATTCATTTCAATCAATCCACTCTAATACAAAATGATATGTCAAAGAACCTTCATTCCACATTGAGAAATTAGTTCCCCATAGATTATTATTCAAATTAAAATGAATACCTCCCTGTTTATTTGGATAGTTAATGGAATAGTTCAAGCCATCTGCCTCGCCTATATTAACAAGGAAAGCCGTCTCACTCATGATACGCAATGTACCGGCGGAAGTAATCAAATCAATATAATGGTCTATTCCATGCATTTGTCGATTTCCACGTTCTACCACATCAAACACATCAACCCGTTGCCCTATTTTTTCTGCAATAATAGACAAAATATTATCGACATCAAATGAAAGCCAATAAGCCTCTGGCAAACGTACTGCCGGTTTATTCCAAATAGTCAAATCAATTTCAACAATGCCTTTTTTATTATTTTCATAAACTTCCGCCCACATTCTTTCAGGATAAACGCCTTTGTCTATCCCAGTTATTTCAGGAAAAGCCAACTCATACACAGAATAGACCTTTCCCCTCATCTTCTTCACCCTTTCTTTTACAACCTCTGCTTGTACACTGGCATGAACTGCCCCTGATTTGTCTAACCCCGGTTTACCAAAATCAGCAATCGCCCAATCGTACTTTCCACGTTGATACCGTTTTCTATAATTAATATAATCGGTTTCATTGTACATCTGATAAAACAACCCAGGAACAAATATCTTTTTACCTTCACCCAAAGACAAAACCCAAGGTCTGGACCTAGAATTTGCATGCTTACCCCAATCAGGCACTTCAACCTTTTCGACCTCAGCTATTCTTTCTTCAGCTTCACGTCGCAAATCATCTGGTAAATAGGTCAAAGCATTATCTATATATTGGTCTAACTCTCTCCACGAATGCTCCATCCGTTGGAATGCTTCCAACGAACGTGCAGCTTTAAACACCTCCATATCATATTTATCCCAATTTTTCAAATGCGTCTTCACGTCCATACCCCACGTATGCTCAGCTATCAGGCCCAATTCTGCCACAAAATTTAAAGTAGCATCATCTTCTTCATTCAATTTTCCTTCTTGAATCCAATTTGCATACAAATTAGATACAACTCTATATTTAGCCATACGAAGTGGTTCACTGCCATATCCATAAACCCAAGTATCACCTATTTCAGACGTAACAATTGGAAGCTTGTTTTTCATTCCATAAAGTTCCTCGGCTATTTCATTGAAAGAAGCTGCTACCAGACGCGCATTAGGATATCTTTTATGCAAGTCTGCGTAAATTCGCTTCACTTTTTCTACAGAATGAGGACCATGATTATCACTCGTAAAATTAATCGATATGGCAGTTTTTCCATCTGGTAATACATCTTCTGAACCATAATCTTGTTGATAAACCAAAATTATTTCATTTCCTTCCGTATCTTGCCAACGGCAAAAGTTAGGAACCTTAGGTACAGCAGAAGAAGGATTTACACCAATGTGCAAAAAACGAAGTCCAGCCTTACACAAAGGTGCGATAATACTCCTTGTATGTCCGGGCACATCTGTCATTTTAGCGGCAATCGTATGTTTCTGGAATCGCTTATCCAATTTTTTAGCAAGTAATAAACTACTCTCAAACATTTCCTTATTCATCACTTCTGATTCGACCGTATAAGGGACTCCATTCCAAACAATGTCTCCCGCACTAATTGCTTTTGTAAGACGTTCAGTTTCTTCTAAAGTCGCTTTTTGGAGATACTTCCAAATCAGCCATGAACCTACAGTCCAAACATATTTCTCTTCTGAATTCTCTGCACGCAATTCTTCTGCAACATCCAAGGCTTTTGGAATAAAATTATCCAAATAGTTCTGAGTTACAGCAGAACTATAATTCGTAAAACCAACATCCAAATGGGTCTTAAATACTACAAAAACTTTCTCTATCGAATCATTCTGTGCCAATAAGCGAAATTGAACAAACATCAATCCCACAAGTAATAATAGCCTCTTCATTTTGATTTAATTTAGTGGAAAGAGGGTCCCTCAAATGACACACCCTCTTCTTTCCGTAACTTTAATAGAGCATTACCATTCACCACTCAAGTTTTCCAACTGCAACTTTTTCTTTGATGACAAAGATTCTTGTTTGCTTTCCGTTCCATTCCATCTATAAGTATTATTCGAGACAGACAATCCTTCAACAGCAAAACACCTTACACCATAACCATTGTTATACTGAATTTTATTACCCTTCACAACAAGTTTTGAAGAACCTTTGTAGTAATAATCGCCATAGAACCCACAACCGCTATTTCCTTCTATTAAACAGCCGGTTGTCTCTCCATTTTTACATTCAGCCATCATAATACCATGCCAGTCGTTACGAGCCACTTCACAGCCTTCAATAGCAATTCCATCGCAATATTCCATCACAATTCCGCAACCTCTCAAAGAAGCATCGAATCTTGAATCCTCTATTTTTACATTTCTAGAATGATGGATCAAGAGATTATGTTGTAATCTAGGTCCCGGAACCACATGCGACCCGTTATCTGAAAAATTACAACTGATTATTTCAATGCCATTCACATCTGAGAGATACACACCAGTACGAGAGAAATTAATAACAGTCAAATCTTTAAATGTAACATTACGTAAATCATGAGCAACTTCCCCTCTCAAAGATATTCCAGACAAATTGTTACTAAGACGTCCTGATCGATCAAATCTCCCTGTATTAGGGTCAGACGGCAATTTATGATCCCAAGCGCCGTCCAGTACCAAATTTTCAATCGTAATATCATGAGCATCTAAATCACCCAGTAAAATCGCAGCCGTACGGACCGATGGTTCACAAATCAATACCGTATTCAACCCCTCACCACAAATGTGAATATTAGAAGGAATTTTCAATGATTCTTTTAATCTGTATTCACCCTTACGGAGCAAAATGGTTCTCCCAGAGCCAGCATATTGATCCAATACAGACTGTAAATTTTTACTTGGTTCAATAACGACCATTCCTTTTTCAACTTTTCCACCGGCCTTAGCACCTGCCAAATAGCCTTCAGGATTTGGAGTTACAGGACGCAATGTAGCTACCTTTTTCTTATGTAACTGTACACTGTAAGAACTTAGCTTCCATAAAGCATTTTCCGGATTGCTGACATTGGTACGACTTACCAATTCACGCAAATTAGGCATATCTAGACCTGCAGCGGTATAATAGTCTAAAACATATTCAAAGCCTCCACGACATCCATAACGGCCACGTTCTGACGGAGTACCATAGGAGAAGACATCACCACCGGTAATCCACTTAGCAGTATATTCCAAACCTAAAGCGATACGATTGTCAGCAACACTAAACAAATCCACTCCCTGCATGTTAGCAACACGGGCTGCTGCTGCAAATTCATACAATCCCATCTGAACATGTCCCATATCTCTACATGTTTCCTGACATTGCCCATTAGGATAAATATACCTCACCATACTACCATTATCTGGTGCATGCAGGAAATGATTAACTGCATTATCAAATAATTCTCTATTATCGGTAAAAACGGCTATCGACATCAAAGTATGAATAATAGCACCATCCCAATTGCCGTTGGCTTGCGTAAAATAATAACGAACCATCGGAAAATAGACAGACATCATCATGTGAGTTACACTCTCTGTATTTTTTTCTGTCCAACCAGGGTAAGTATAACGGAGTATTTCCGCCGCATTACAAAACTCATATCCGGTGAAAGCTATCAAAAATTTAGCATTATTTTCATCAAAACTACGCAGTTTAGAAGACCAAGCATCCAATATTTCAATAGCCTTTTTGGCATAGCGCTCATCTTTGGTAGCATACCACAAAAGAGCACAACTATAAGCAGCTTCAGAGGAATTCATCAAATCCCAACCACCAATATCAGGCTTTGCAAAAGGACCGCTGATAACATGAGCATAAGGTGTAAATTCAAATTTATTAGAGATATGATTTTCTAACAAATCAAAAGACTTTTTCCATGGATCTCTTCCTTTTTGGACTTGCTCACGCATGTAATCCAAATCATCTTTGTTCATTTCTATACCAGGATGTGAAAAGCTTTGAGCGAAAGCCGACAACATTCCGGCAAACAAACAACAAATCAAAATAAAAGTTCTTCTCATTTTTTCATGATATTAAAAAAATGGTGGGGAGTCAATCACCCAACAGCAGCCCCCCACCTATAGATCTTTATTAATTAACCAGTTATACCAACATTATTTCATCGGATAACGTTTTGCACTAATAGTCATTTCTCCCTTAGGAGCTTTATTGACATAAACAAAAGCACGATATTTGCCATCGTTTGTTTCTGCCCAAAATGCACTTTCCTCCTTTAAGCCTAGCAGATAAGTACTGGATTTCGTCAAATTCAATGTTTCGAAATCTAAATCATCTACATACTTATTGTACTTGAGATCGGCTAACTGACGATCCTGCATGCCATATATTTTCTTCAATTTGGTATCATTGACGAAACCAGCAGGCAACGAAGCATCAATCATATATTCTTCGGGAGAAGAAGCTGTATAAATAGCATGCGAAATATCACTATATGTACTATAATGATACATCAAATCTATCTTCTCCAACAGAGAAGGATTATTTTCAACTTCTTCCACAGAGTAAATACGCATAGCCTCTCCTTCATTTTGGAAAGAAATAAAACAATTTTCAGCATTCACCTTCAGTCCCTTAGTCATATCCATTTTAGAAATCTTATATGGACCCAGTTTATATTGGGCTGTCTGGCCATTGCTAGCTTTCACTGAAAAAGTAAATTTCACATCCTTACCTTTTGCTTCTTCAGGAATCACATAATAATAACGCAAAGTAGCAGCACAAGTATCTACAGTAAACTCCACACTGGTAGTTGTTCCCTCTGTTTTACTATCACTGGCCACTCGAACAGGAATATCCTGCCCGCCATTATTGGTATAGTAAGAATTGGGATCAAAACGAGTACTCTCCATACCCGCAATAGAAGCCACAGCCTCAGCATAAGTCAGTGTTCCCATTTTTTTAGGAATAGCCATTGCATAAGCAAACTCAATGTCATTATTTACGATATTGGGTGCTACCGGCAAGCTTCTCTTTATACAATCATTGGATAAATCCGTAATTGCATCGTGAAGAAGTTTCGGATCATCTTCGCATGAGCAAAAGGCAAGCCCCAAAAGCAGGGCACTACAATATTTCAATTTCATAATCATTCGTTTTTAATTATTGTAAAGGACGTTCTACTATTAAAAATTTATACTCCTTTTTAATCTTCCGGTTACCGGCTATTACAGTATAGCGTACGGGGGAATCAGGTGACATAGCAGGATTCGCAACGATCCGTTCGCCCAATTGTTTTTGAGCAACACCAGACTTCCAGTCACCATCCACAAACTCTATATCCACTTTAGAGCGATTAAAGTCCACACGTCCGGTAATTTTAGGATTAAGTTTGGCATCTTCGCACAAAGAAACCCGAGGCCATAAATTTTCCAAAGGAGTTCCAAATTTCACATAAATTACAGCTACCTGTGCCAAAGTGTCGATATATGCCTCTCCAACCTTGACTGTATTATTATCAGTGTCCAATAAATCAAAATTGCTAACATAGCACTCATTACGAGTAGTAATCAACAAACCATCTTCATCCACCGGAAAATCGTGACAAGCTGTAAATACCAATGCAAATGCAAAAAGCATCCAAATTTTATTTTTTATCAGTTTCATATGAATCAATATTTATTATAACCAACATTCATTTTGAGTCAAATTAGGATTCTTGTTCCTTTCGGAAGGCGGAATACGGAAAATGTACTGACGATGGTAATTCTCATAACTTGTATTATTAAAATAATGGTAACGTTCAGAGCCATGAGAATCATACATTTTAACACCCGGAGAAGTTTCAGGACCTACAAAAACACGTTCAATAGAACGCCATCTGCGGAGGTCGAAGAAACGGTGTCCTTCAGCATACAACTCTACGATACGTTCTTGCTCGATGGCATAAAAAAATGTTTCTTTATTAGCATATTTTTCCGCTGCCAAAGCCGGAAGATTACCGCGATGGCGGATTTTATTTACCACTTCCAAAGCTAAACCTCCATCACCCAACGGTCCATAAGCCTCGTTGGCAGCTTCGGCATACATTAAATAAACATCAGCCAAACGCAACACCGTAGTCTTATAATTACCCTCATTACGAGCCAATCCCGGTTTGTTACGAACGAACTTACGCATGATGTAACCGGTATTATCTCTATCAGCATTAATCGCACCAAAACCATCTATGCTGCCTGTTCTAACCTTATAACGATATTTACGGATTTGATCGAAAGCCCTACTCATCAAACCTACTTGAGTTTCATCTTCCCAAAGGATAGTAGCTTTCATTCTGTAATCACGGTCTTTATAAGTTTCCGGATTCAAAGCCGAATTCTTAGCCGTACGAGCATCCGGGGCATTAGGATTCATACCAACAATCGGTTCACAAAAATCTCCGGTAATGGTAGATTGGTAACGGTTGACTATTTCCATACGAGGTTGTCCCCACATCTGAGAATTCTCCGTAGAACGGGTTCCGTTATCACGCATCAATTCTTCACCTTGTCCGGTTCCAACTCCTCCATGAGCAAATCCGACCATCAGTTCCCGATCCTCATTAGCATCCGGTGTAAACAGATAGTAATAATTAGGTAACACTTCGCATTCCCCCATTTTACCCCAGTCGCCCGGTTCACCATTTCTAAACAGTGTGATTCCTGATTCTTCAATCACCTTGCGGAAGTCGGCTGCTGCATCTTTATAAGCTTTTGCAGAGGCGGCGGGATCCGCAGTAAAGGTTGTCAGTTCAGGCCAACCTCCATTGGGTGCAATTGATGAATTCCAAGGCCAATCTATTCTATTCCAGCAAGCCCAATAGAGTTGCAGTTTACCGCGGAAAGCCAACGCCCCCCATTTGTCCATACGTCCCAATGCAACCGGTTTATCCGGTAGGTTTTCCCAAGCATAAGTGAAATCATCATAAAGATGCTGATAAATTTCAGCAATCGGAGTACGTGTAATGAATTCCACTTCGGAGTTATCATTAATAGTCTTATCGAAATAAGGTACATCTCCCCACATGGAAATCAAGCGAAAATAAGCCATGGCACGCAACATGCGGGCTTCTCCAATAAATGCTTGCAATTTCTTTTTGGAAGCCTCGCTCTTCACATTGGGAAGCATCTTCTCTATATTATCAACCGTGTAGTTAGCAAAGTTGATGGTAGAATAAGACTGTTGATAATAGGTATCAAAATTACCACCATAAGCACTAGATGGATTATCGTACTTTCCTCCTCTATAAGCCAAACTTATGTCACCGGAAGCTTGTGATGTACTGACATTACCAGTAAAAAGATAATATTCCGTATTTCCATCAAACACATAATCACGATTGAACTGGCGGCGTGCCTGCATATATACTGCATTCAAAGCATATTCTGCATCAGCCTCTGTTTTCCAAAAGAGGTCAGAAGCTACTTCACCGGTAGGATACTGATCCAGCTCCACGCAAGATGTACCTAACATACATGCTCCAACCACGCATACTATTTTTAAGGATTTCATATTATACAATTTCATAATCAACAAATTTTAGAAGTTTACATTCACACCCAAAGAATATGATTTATTTGTCGGATACAGATTGTTGCCACTATAAGGTCTTTCGGGGTCCAAACCGTCAAAGCCTGTAAGCGTAAACAAATTTTCTGCTGAAAAATAAAGCCTCAAATTTGCCATTGAGATCTTTGACAGCCACTTCTTCGGGAAGTTATAACCCAACTGCAAGTTCTTCAGTCTCAAATAATCGGTATTTTGTAAGAAATAATCGCTTCCGCCCATTCCTACACCTATACGTGTCCATTCGGCATCACGATTCTCCAAAGACCAAGGTTTGTTCCAATGATCCCAAGTAGCCGCATAGCGTTTAGTATCAAAATTAGTATTGGTGTAATTGGTATTCCAATAAGCCTTTCTACCAAATGCAGCATTAAACAAAGCAGACACATCAAATCCTTTCCAAGCGGCATTCAAAGTCAAGCCTAAGGAAGTGGTGGGGCGGCTTCCTAAATAATTGGTATGTGCACGCTGGTCTTTACCGTCAATTATACCATCACCGTTCAAGTCTTTACGCAAAATACTACCCGGAGTAGCACCTTGAGGGGTATGACTATAAACATCCTCCCAAGTCTGAGCCATGCCGTCATTCTCATAGCAATAGATAAATCCATAAGGCATATCAATGAAAGTAGTTCCACGGCCCAAGAATTCACTCCATTTCTCAAGTATATTTCGGTTATACGAACCGTTCAAATTAACAGAATAGTCCACCTGACCTATTTTATCTTTCCAATTTAAATTTAATTCAAAACCTTGGTTACGCATGTTGCCAATGTTTCTACGTGGAGCATTATAAGCACCATTCAAATGAATAGACATTTGTGAGGGACGAATCATATCGGTAGTCAGTCGGTTATAATAATCCAACTCCACTCTTAAACGATTATTCAAGAAGCCTAAATCCAAACCTAAATTAAATACTTTAGACACCTCCCACGTTAAATCCTTATTAATCATTTTTTTATTGGCAAAACCTTTCGCAATCTGGTCGTTACCCATGATATAATTCCACTGGCTTAATGTCTCCACCTGCTCAAAGCGACCAACACCGGAGTTATTACCGGTAGTACCGTAAGAAATTCTAAATTTACCCAAAGAGAGCCAAGAAGAGAGAAAATCTTTCAGAAATTCTTCTTCCGTAAAACGCCATGCGGCTGACACAGAGGGGAAGAAACCATAACGATGTCCTTTAGCATATTTAGAAGAACCATCGACACGGAAATTAAATTGGAACAAATATCTATCGTAAGCATTATAATCAAAACGGCCTACATAAGAGCGCAAAGCCTCAGAAGAAGAGCCACCGCCATTTCCATAAACATTGGTCAATGCAGCACCAATTTCGGAAGTGGACTCGTGGATACGGTCGTTACGATAAGCTCCTAAATTGCGTGCTTTCCAATACTCTTCACTGTACACGAACATCACATTGAGGTGATGGTCATTAGCAATGGTAGTCTCATAATTGGCACGAGCATTAAATTGCGTTTTATAATTGGTAGCATAATCATTCTTGATAGGTGCTTCATCGGGTACCCAATAACGTCCAATCTCCGATTCTGACTGGAAATTATAAGCTTTCCCGGTCGGCATGCTTGCTTGTTTCTTGAAAGAATGATGATAGCTTAAAGAATAGTCCACATGGGCAGTGAATCCCTTAAACACTTTCCAGTCCATAAACAGATTGCCGTTCATTTGTTGTACAGTCTCTGTATTTTTGGCATTTAAGAAAATAGCATAAGGATTAAAAGCCAAAATATCCTCACCATAAGCCATTGCACCACCATAGCGGCCTGTTTCCGGATCATACGGAGTAACACCGGCTACAGAGTGCATAAAATCACTACCGCCGGAACCCCCTTCTGAAAAGCCATCAGCCCAACTATAAGAAAAGTCAGACCAGTTTCCATCAAAGCGAGCTCCCACCTTCACATTATTGAATAGGTTATAGTCAAAATTGAAGCGAGTGTTATAACGGGTATAATCATTACAAATTTGAAGACCCTTTTGATCCATAACACCTACAGAAAGGAAAAAATTAGATTTATCATTACCTCCTGTAGCAGACACTGTATAATTTTGCTTAGATGCATTGCGCATAATGATATCTGTCCAATCTGTATTAGGATAACGAAGCGGATCAATCATTCCCAAAGCCATCCATTGATCAATGGTACCATCTTTAAAAATCAAATTTTCACGCGTATTGCTCTCTGACCCTATACGCTGCTCCAAAGTCAAAGAACGCGGATAGTCAGCCATGAAATCATAAGTTTTCATCGGATCTTCAAAAGCGTAAGAAGCATTGAAGTTAATGCTTGTCTTTCCCTTTTGTCCTGTACGGGTTGTTATCAAGATTACACCGTTTGCCGCACGCGAACCGTAAATAGAAGCAGAAGCAGCATCTTTCAACACAGAAATGCTTTCCACATCAGCCATATTAATACGGTTAAGGTCTACATCCGGCATTCCATCCACAACGACTAAAGGGTCGGCATTGTTTACCGTACCCAAACCACGAATCTGCAAAGAGGCACCGTCTTTACCAGCCATACTGGTATTTCCCTGAACCGACAACCCCGGAATCAAACCTGACAAACCTGAAGAAACGTTAGACAACGAACGGCTTGCGATTTTCTCATCAACGTTCACCGCAGCAACTGCACCAGTCAGATTTACCTTTTTCTGAGTACCATAACCTACTACAACCACTTCTTCCAGCATTTCGCTGTCTTCCTTCAAACGAATCGTGAGAGAACTTGCATCCTTCACCTTTACCTCAGTGGTTACATAACCGATAAAAGACACTTGAAGAACAGAGTTTTCATTGACGTTAATTGTAAAATTACCATCAATATCCGTAATTACTCCATTGGTCGTGCCTTTTTCCAAAACGTTGGCACCGATAATTGCCTCACCTTTATCATCCATCACTTTCCCGGTCACTTTCTTACTCTGCAGTACTCCGTCCATACCATGGTTTACAATAGCTTCTACCGATTTCCCACTTTCTAAGTTGTCCATCATAGAACTACCATCCACTGCCCAAATAGGGACTGAAAATAGCGATGAAAACAACACCATCCTCACTCTAGCAAAGTGATGACTGTATATATTTCTACAAATATAGAATATTTCTTTTCCCATATCCACTTTCCATTTATTAAATATTAAGGTTTTACTTACAAATTATTGAATATTATTTATTATGAAATAATATCGCGCATTCCAATAGTCAATGTTTTTTACGAAGTATCCATACACATTCTATTTTTTGTTAGAAAATCAAATTACATTATTTTTCTCAATCTATATCACAGGTTGGTCGGTCATTGTAAATACCAGTGTACCGCCTTTCATAATATCATTGTGGTGTATAGACAAGCCTTCAACCGCTTCTCCATTTAATGTAACAGACTTCACATACTTATTCTCCTCAGACAATCCCTTGGCCTCTATTATAAAGGTTTTATTGTCAGGTAATGTCAAAACCACTTTAGCTATTTGAGGAGCACCGAGAATATATTCACCACCCGCAGGATTTACCGGATAAAAACCCATAGCGGAGAATAAATACCAAGCAGACATTTGTCCGCAATCGTCATTACCGCACAACCCATCCGGTTTAGGTAAGTAAAAACGATCAAATATATCACGGATGCATGCTTGCGTCTTATCTTTTCTATCAGCATAACTATAAAGATAAGCAACATGATGACTGGGTTCATTGCCATGAGCATATTGGCCGATCAAACCAGTAACATCCGAAACGAACCCCTCACCTTCAATACAATCATCCATTAAGAACAAAGAATCAATTCTACCTGCAAAAATTTCTTTACCTCCCATTAAGTCTATCAATCCCGGAATATCATGTTGTACATGCCAAGTGTACTGCCAAGCATTGCCCTCCGTATAGTCACCACCGGAAGTAGATGCATGAGATAAAAGCAAAGGATTGAAAGGAGTGCGCCACTTACCATTAGAATCCTTACCTCTCATCAGTTTGGTTTGTGGGTCAAACAGATTCTTGTAAAACTCTGAGCGTTTTTTAAAATATTCATAATCATCTGCCTTACCCAATGCCTTTGCCATCTGCGATACACAATAATCATCATAACCAGATTCAAGCGTTCGGGATATAGATTCTACGTTTATTATATCAAATGGATAATAACCATACTTATTGTAAGTTTCCCAGTCAGAGTTCAAGTGACTAACCACTGAAGAGCCCTTAATAGCTTCATAAGCATCTTCTACATTAAAACCTCTAAAACCTTTCAGATAAGCATCCACAATAACAGGAATAGAATGGTTACCAATCATACAATAGTTTTCTTTACCCCATAATGTCCAAATTGGAAGAGCACCTTTTACCTTATAATGAGCAATCATACTTTGTACCATACCATCCACACGCTCAGGAGCAAGAATTGTATACAAGGGATGCGCAGCACGGTAAGTATCCCACAAAGAAAAAGTAGAATAGTAAGCACCAGTCGGAGAAGTGTAAACCTTATCATCAGCACCTCTGTATTTTCCATCCAAATCTGCAATATTGTTAGGTTGAATAAACAGATGATACATAGAAGTATAGAAATTAATTTTTTCCACTTCCGTACCACTTACCTGAGCACGTGACAACAATTCATTCCACTGATTAACAGTTCCTTGCCTTACATTTTCAAAATTCCAATCAGGATTTTCCTTTTCCAGAGAAGCTAAAGCCCCCTCTATACTGACCGAAGACATGGCAACCTTTGCCTGTATAACAGTTTCTCCGTCACCATCAAACGAGAGGATTAAACGTTTGGCTTTCTCACCTTCCTGCATCGGAAGTTCCTCTTCCACCTTATAAGGTTTATCAAATTTAATCACATAAAAGTATTGCCTCTGCACCCACTCCGTCACTTCATTGTTTCCAATAATAGTATATTCATCGGGCATCGAAATATTTGCATTCAGCACATGTGTATGCAGTCTTTCCATATCATTAACCAATCCCCTTTGCAAATCAAGCAAGATACGAGGGGTGCCATCCTTAAACAAATATTTATGAAAAGCAGTACGTGAAGTAGCAGTCAGTTCAACACCAACATGGGCATCTGTCAAGTCAACAGAATAATAGCCGGCAGAAGCTTTCTGAGTTTCTTTATTATATCTGCTCCGATATACACTGTCGGGCAAATTACCACAATAAGGTAGCATAAGTACATCACCCAAGTCAGGCAACCCTGTACCATTCAGATGAGTTTGAGTAAAGCCATCAATGAAATCGTCATCATAATTAAATCCTGAACAATATCTCCACGAACCAGTACCAGATTCAGGGCTAACCTGTATTAGTCCAAAAGGCGCACAGGCACCGGGAAAAGTATGTCCATTGTCTGCATTACCTATTAAAGGATTGACATACAATGAGTAATCCTCAACTTTCTGTTCTACAGTGCAGGAACAGAAGGTTAGCAACAGAAAAAAATTACACAATTGTTTTTTCATGAATATTTTATTTTAGAATTAATTGCAAATACAAGCTATATCTCCACAATTATAGTTACTCCGTTCTCATCGAACTTCTTCCTCAATTACTTTCAATATTGTAGGTTCAACAATTACATTCTTACGAACCCTATCACGGTTAGGAGGCAATGTCTCCCACTCTAAATGGAATTTCTTACCTTTTATTCCTTTACCACAATCATTCCCAATTTTCTTTACCAAAGTAGTTTCAGGCTTCTCAAAAGTCCTCTGCATCTCTTCCGGTGATTTAACCGTGACCGTATCAACTACCTTAAATGAGTTTTCATCAACCAACAAATACCCTTCGCCATATTTTATATGACTATAGCTAACCTTCAATAAGTTCTTTTTATACCTCTGTACTCCTTTTGTTTGGATTTCCCAGTGAACTCCACCACCACCAGAGAAATACCATCTATAATCCCAATCTGTAATTTGCTTAATTTTCCACTTTCTTTTTACATACTTAGCCATATACAGCTGATTATTCCCCTTCTCATCAAATTTTTGATAAGCAATCACCAAGCGATTCTTGCTATCAAATCCAGCACGATCTCCTCCATTGATGAGTCCTGCCTTCACCGGAACAGGATCAACCCATAGTTCCTGTTTATCAATGGTTAGAGGGAGCTCTACAGGCTTTCCATCAACACTCTCCCAATCTTTAAAATTACGACTACGAGCATAAGAGAGGTGATTATTTGTTTCACATAAATAAGAATCTCTCCATACCCAAACCAAATGATAATATCCATCAGGACCTTTACTTGGCCCACTCATATAAGCATTTCGTTCTCCTTTACCATCCATAAAAGGTTTATCAAAAAAACGACTCCACGTCTGTTTTTTCACATCATATACATTATAAATTTCATTACCATTACCACTACCTCCATCTCTATAATGATAGATGAATTCATTATTCGGACCAGTCATAAAAGATGGATAAGTTACCTTTTTCTCATTCTCTCCCGTCATATAGTTGATAGCCTTAAAGGAAGTGATATCCAATGGTTTGGTAGTTCTAAAATACATCAAAGGGTCTACATGCATATTTCCACTTAGATGAATTTGCCCGTCACTATCCACCTTCATTGCAATGGAATTATGGCCATCCCAACCTATTTTAGATGGTAATGTCTGAAATATCCATTTATCTTCATCAATATTACGAGAAGCAACCACCATCTGATGGTCGGGATTGTAAAAAGCTACAAATTGTTTATTTCCATGAGTTAGCAAACTGAAAGCCACCGGAACTTCAGACAGAGCCGGTGCCACAACTATTTCCCTTTTTGCATTTTGTGCAAATAGATTGGAAAAAGAAAATAAGAATATAATTAAAATAAATCCGATACCTTTTATATTGTTTTTTAATAAACAATGCCGTTCTAAAGATTTTCCTGAAGCAGTGATTACGTCTTCCAAATTCAAAGAAGTCTGCAAAAGAATCATTTCGTTTCTCATAATATAGCACTTTTAAAATAAACTGATTATTTTCAACGAGAGCAAAATTATGATTTAATTTACTACTATCACACTCTAAACAGAAAGGATTAATCCCATCCAAATAGGTAGCACTAACCAGTTTATATATCACTATATATCAACTGATTACACAAACAAAAAGAGAGTACCATTTTCTTTTGATACTCTCTTTTTCTAAAAATCATTCTAATAAAGTGCCTTTTTCTTTGATGTATTCGGCAGGAGACTTACCCTTCAACTTTTTGAAAGAACGAAAAAAAGAAGTTCGGGAACTAAACCCACACTGCTCCGACAACGAAGCTAATGTAAATCTGGCAGCCGACTTATCTTGTACACGCAATATAAATTCTTCAACCCTATATTGATTGATATAATCGGTAAAGTTGATATGCTTGTATAAGTTCAAAACCTGAGATAGGTCTACAGCACTACAACCAATAAAATTCGCCACATCCTGCAACTTCAAATCAGGGTTCAAGTACATCTTTTCTCGCTCCATGCAAATTACCAACTTCTCTTCAATGCGGAGAACCTCCTCTTCTTCAATTCTGGACTTTTGATATTTTTCTTTCGGTAATTCTTCTACAGATTCTTTTTGCCCCTGAATACCCGACTTTATTTTTCTATACTTATCCAATAGACTATAATAACAAAAAAACAGAATCAAACAGGCAATAATGCACAAAACGAAAATCCATATAACGAACGAAGCTCCTCTTACAACTTCCACTTTCATCGATTTAATGGCATCAGGATCAGATATCACCCTTACTTTAAAAACATAATCACCGACAGACAAGTTGGTATAAGTGGCCTGATTACTTATAGCCAAAGTCTTCCATCCTTCATCGTATCCATCCATGCAATATTCATACATATTGGTATTTTCAATGGCATAGTTTAATGCAGAAAACGTAAAAGTAATATTATTATCACTGACAGGAAGCGTTATCTTTTCAAGGAAAGTGGAAGAAAAAGGCATTAATTCATCCCCCGCACAAAGAGTTTTGCCAGATACAGAGATAGATGTAATAGCAGGAGGCAAGGATGTTTCTAACTGTTTAGAATCTGATTGAGGCATATAGCGTACTAAGCCACGCTCATTTCCCCACCAAATGGTACCATTTTCTGTTACTTGCACCGGACTATTAAATATATAACCGGGTATACCGTCATATAATGAGAAACTTTTATGGTGTCCATCTTTCAAATACACCAATCCACGTTGTGTCGCAAACCATAATCCTTTATTTTGGGGGTCTTCCACTATACTTCCAACTGAATTATCCGGAAGAAAATCATCCATTGTAATATGCTCAAACTTCGTAAAATCTCCGTTAACTTTCACCACCCCTTCCTTATCATCACAAAACCATAAATTATTGTCACTATCTTCATAAATGTGGCGTATACTCTTGGTGTATGGCAATATGTGTTCCGGAAATATGTCTGATTTGAACACACCAGCAGCTTTATCGTACAAGGATACAGCCTCACTTCCTCCAAACCATATTCTATCCTTGGAATCAACTTTCACGGTAAATATAGATTTGCTAGAAAGAGAAGAATTCCGGCTGTCATATACTATGTACTTATCTGTAGACGGCTC
>ULLX01011937.1_pt1 | contig 25298 bp, 20 predicted proteins | sample 1951501 | NCBI WGS metagenome assembly ULLX01 (sample SAMEA4835535, study PRJEB28245) | human gut metagenome | biome: gut microbiome; material: fecal sample | place: Denmark | collected 2008
GGAAGGAAGAGAAAAAAAAGAAAAGAAGAAAGAAACCAAAAAAGGAATAGAAGAAAATATGTAGAAAAAAAGAAAGTAACAGGAAAGGGAGAAGAAATAAGAAGAACAGAAGGCTTCTACCGATTATTTGTGATAGCTTTGCAAAAAGAAATAAAATACAAGGAACTATGGCAAAAATAAAAGAAGATATCTTCAGCGGATTTTCAGGGAAACTGGGAAATGTAATAGGATGCAAAGGAAAGAATGGATATTACCTCCGTACAAAACCCGAAAAATACAAAGATGCAAAAAGTAAAGGACAGATGAAACAACGAAGCAAGTTCATGTTAGCCAATGAACTTCTGAAAAATTTCACCCCACTGCTACGTATCGGATACCGAGATTGTGCGGGAAAACGTACGGGATTCACTGCTGCAATGTCATACGTCATGGCAAACGCTATAGAACAAACCCCGGAAGGAGCAAGTATTGATTACGAGAAGGTAAAGATAGCACAAGGCACTCTGACTACCGCAATGGAAGCCAATGTAAAATTGGAAAAAGGCAAGGCAATATTTACCTGGATAAACAACAGCGGCCGGGGCGATGCTCAGGAAGAGGACAACGTAATGACACTGGTGTATAACAAAATGACAAGACAAGCCGTCTATCATCTCCACACCGCACGACGCAGCGATAGCTATTGTGAGCTCCCGCTGCCTGAAGAATGGCTAAAAGAGAACCTCACAGTATATATAGCTTTCGAGAATGAAGAAAGAAAATGTGTATCAAACAGCGAATGTTTATGGAATGGAGTCTGTGAAAAGGAATAACACTCAATGCCAATCCCTTCATTGATAAGATAGAAATCAAGGAATACGATATAAAACGCCTCAATAAATAGACAAAAGAATCATCTATCAAAAATTAAAAGAGCCGCCACGGAACACCTTCCGGGCGGCTCTTCTTTCATAGAAGTAATGTAACAGAAAGAGAGTATAATACAGAGATTTAGTCTTGTCCTCCTCCCAATGCTTGGAACAGATTAATTAAGCTTTGTATTTCGGTAAAATGATTGGCTGTTTGCGACAGTTGCGCACTTAGCAAAGTCTGCCGGGCCGTAAGCACTTCCAGATAGGTAGTGTTGCCATGCTCCATCAGTAAAGAAGTGCTTTTCAGGGCAGTCTGCAGAGAAGCAACCTGTTTATCCAGCAGGAGCTTCTTCCCCTGGCTGGTCTGGTAAGCCGTCAAAGCATCGTTTACCTCACTGCCTGCATTAAGCAAGCTCTGCTGGAAGGCAAGTGCAGCCTCTTCCTGCCGTGCACGGGCAATGCGGTATTGAGCCATAACCTGCCCCCGATTGAAAAGTGGCTGCGTCAATGAACCTACAGCAGATGCCAGAAACTTGCCCGGATTGAGAATTATGCTTCCTGCCGAGTTCGTCCAACCAGCACTTCCACTTAAAGTAATGGAAGGATAGAAAGCGGAACGAGCCTGATTCGTACCATAGAATGCTGCTTCGAGTGAACGTTCGGCACTACGCACATCCGGTCGCCCGGAAAGCATCTGCACAGGAATACCTACCGAGAAGTCGGCGAGGAATTGCTGCTGCTGCAAACTGCCACGTTCGTAGTGACGGGGTGTTTCGGCAAGCAAAAGGGCAAGACTGTTCTCGGTCTGGCTGATCTGCTTCTGCAAGTCGAGCACAGAGCCTTGTACCTGATAGTAAGTAGCTTCCATCTGCGATACGGCCGATTCATTCGCCATTCCGGCGTTCATCAGGGCGCGGGTGGATGCCACGGTTTCTTTCCATGCCTCTTCCGTCTGCCGGGAGATGGCGAGTTGCTCGTCCAGCATCAACAGCGTATAGTAAGTATTGGCTATTCCTGCAATCAATTGGGTACGCACAGCCTGGCGGTAGTCCTGGCTCTGGGCATACAGTACTTTCGACTGCTTCTTGGCATTGCGCATACGGCCGAAAACATCCAGTTCCCAACTGGCAGTAACGGGCAGTGAATAAACCTGTGTAGCCTTATGCGTATCGAAACTGCTCACAGTGCCCTGCGGAGCAAGAGCAAAAGCAGGCAGGAAAGCAAGCTTGGCAGACATCAGCGTTGCCTGTGCCTCTTCTACGCGAAGCTCGGCAGACTGATAGTCGGTGTTATTCTGCAATCCCTGCTCGATGAGGGATTGCAAATGAGGATCGGTAAAGAGCTCCCGCCAATCCATATTACCCAGACTGGCAGTGTCTTCGGTCACTACCTCCCCACCATAAAGCTGGTCGGGGACAGAAGTAGTGGGCTCGTATTTGGTATAGATGCCACAACCGCTCAGCAGCAGGCCGGTGACAGCTAATGTGATGATTTGTTTTTTCATTCTTCAGTATCTTTAATATGTTTCCGGGAATTGATCTTATCAATAATGCACCATAGAATCAAGGCAATGCAATATGCCACCACCTGCTCTATCCAGAATATTTCACCTTGATACATCATTCCTCCTTTCATTTATTTACCACTTCGTTCAGCTTCACTCTTCTCCTTTTCAAGTAACACCTGCACGTCTGCTTCTTCTTCCATCGGCGGACGGATTTTCTCCTGCAGGAACTCAAAGATAATGTAGAACACAGGTACCACGAAGAGCAGAGCCAATGTTCCGACAAGCATACCGCCTACAACACCCGTACCCAGTGAACTGTTACCATTGGCACCTGCACCAGAAGAGAACATCAACGGAAGCATACCGAAGATCATCGTCAGCACCGTCATCAGGATAGGACGCAGACGGACTTGTGCGGCAGAGTAAGCAGACTCCACAATACCCATACCCTTACGGCGACGTTCTATGGCATATTCCGTAATCAGGATAGCCGTCTTGGCCAGCAGACCGATCAACATAATCACACCCGTTTGCAGGTAGATGTTGTTTTCAAGTCCAAGGAACTTGGCAAAGAGGAACGATCCCATCAATCCGAACGGAACGGAGAAGATAACGGCAAACGGTACCAGGAAACTCTCGTAAAGACATGCCAGAATCAGATAGATCAGGAATACACAAATGGCATAGATGAAAATCGTCTGTCCGCCACCACTGCTTGCTTCTTCACGAGCCATACCTCCGTATTCATATCCGTAGCCCGTAGGCAGAACCTGTTCAGCCACTTCTTCGATAGCCTTTTGTACCTCACCCGAAGAGTAACCTTCGGCAGGGTTCACATTGGCTGCAATGGAGCTGTAGAGGTTGAAACGGTTGGTAGTTTCCGGTCCCAACACTTTCTTCAGTGTCACGAACTGGCTGACCGGAGCCATTTCTGCGCCATTGCGTACAAACATGTTGTCCAGTGACTGCTCGTCCAAGCGATACTCAGGTGAAGCCTGCATCATCACACGATACACTTTACCAAACTGGTTATAGTTGGAAATGTATGCACCACCACAGTAGCTGCCCAATGCATCGAGCACTGCACCCGGAGAAATTCCTGCACGCTTACATTTGGCTGCATCGACTTCTACCGATACCTGCGGGAAGTTAATGGCGTAAGCGGTATAAGCCATATCTACTTCGGGACGCTGGTTCAAAGCACCAAGGTAATCGATCACTGCCTGGTAGAACGTTGCCATATCGCCACCGGTCCTGTCCTGAAGGTTCAACTCAATAGAGTTACCCATACCATAACCCGGAATCATACCTGGCTGGAAACTGAATATTTGTGCTTCCTTGATACCGTAGAACTGCCCATTGAGGCGGGCAACCACTGCATCCGAACTATGATCTTTTCCTTTTCGCTCGCTCCAATCTTTCAGACGGATAATAATGGTGCCGTAAGAAGTTCCTTGGCCGGATATAAGCCCATAGCCTGCTACGCGGGCATAATGTTCTATTTCGGGCGTATCCTGAAGAATACTTTCGAGCTTATCCATTACCCTCGTTGTTTCATCGAGCGTGCTTCCCGGAGAGATGCTGACGTTCACCATGATGACGCCCTGGTCTTCCTGCGGAACAAGCCCTGTCTTAGTAGTACTCATCAGATAAACCAGCAATACAACAGCAGCTATCAATGAGGTCCACACCATCCAGCGGTGACGGATGAAGTACATCACACCTTTCTTATATTTACCCAGCACGGCATTGAATGAAGCATTGTAAGCTGCACGCACCCGGCCGTTGATACTCTTGGCGCTCTTGGTTCCGTCCGACGGGCGCATCATGATGGCACACAGAGCCGGACACAACGTCAGAGCCGAAATCATAGAGATACCTACGGCAGTTGCCATCGTGATACCAAACTGTGTATAGAACACACCGGAGGTTCCACCCATGAACGTCACAGGAATAAACACAGCCATGAACACACAGGTACAGGAAACGATAGCCATCGTTACATCTCCCATCGCATCTTTGGTAGCGAGATAAGCCGATTTATATCCGGCATCGAACTTGGATTGCACCGCTTCCACCACCACAATGGCATCATCCACCACCGTACCGATGGCAAGCACTAATGCAAACAGCGTCAGGATGTTGAGACTGAATCCTGCAGCCACCAGGCAGGCAAATGTACCCACCAGCGACACTATGATGGAGATGGACGGAATGAGCGTACTCTTGAGATCCTGCAAGAAGAAGTATACCACCAGGATAACCAGAAGAATAGCAATAATCAGTGTTTCCACCACATTATGGATAGAAGCGAAAAGGAAGTCGTTCGAGCTCATCATCGTAACAAATTCCGTTCCCTCCGGAAGGTTCTTTTCCATTTGCTTCATCTGGGCGGTGATTTCTTTATTCACGGCGGTTGCATTGGAACCTGCTGTCTGGAATACCATGTAAAGAACGGCAGGTTTACTATCCATTTCACTACGGAAACTATAGGTCATCGTACCCAATTGCACATCGGCCACGTCTTTCAGGCGGAGTACAGAACCGTCGCTCTGCGAACGGATCACCGTATTCTGAAATTCTTCCACGCTCTTCAACCTACCGCGGTATTTCATGGTAAACTGGAACACATTCTTCGAACTTTCGCCCAACGAACCGGTAGGAGCTTCAATGTTCTGCTCGCCCAACACGGCAGTTATATCCGAAGGAACCAGGCTGTATTGTGCCATCCGCTCCGGCTTCAGCCAGATACGCATACTATAGGTATCACCCAACTCCATAACGTCTCCTACCCCTTCGATACGTTTGATCTGGGGAAGTACGTTAATATCCAGATAGTTGGCAAGGAAGGTCTGATCGTAACGTCCATCGTTGCAGACCATAGCACCGATCTGGAGGAAGCTAGTCTGACGTTTCTGCGTGCTTACACCGATTTTAGTTACCTCGGCGGGCAGCAATCCCTGTGCCTTGGCTACACGGTTCTGTACATTTACCGCCGCCATGTCGGGGTCGGTGCCTTGTTTGAAGTAAACCTGTATAATAGCCAGACCGGAATTGGAAGCTGTGGAAGTGATATACATCATATTCTCCACACCATTGATACTTTCTTCCAGCGGCATGATAACGCTGTTCATCACTGCCTCAGCATCGGCACCCGTATATTGGGCGCTTACATATACCGTAGGAGGCGCAATGTCAGGATACTGCTCTACCGGCAGCGTAAGGAGCGAAATAAGCCCTATGACCAGAATCAGCACGGAGATGGATATAGCCATCACTGGCCGCTTTATAAATATGTTTCCTTTCATAATTCAGTCTCCTTCTTATTTAACTTGTGTACCCTCACGCATCAACCCGGCACCTTCTGATACGATTTCATCACCGGGGTTCAGTCCGCTCAGCACCACATATTCGCGCCCGTCGCTGATGCCGGATACTGTGACCAGCGTAGAGACGGCTTTACCATCCACTACCTTATATACCACTACCTTATCCTGCATCTGCACAGTGGCTCCCTGCGGAATGGCAATACAATCTTTATAAATGCTCGGTACCACTACCGTGCCGGATGCTCCGCTATGAAGCAGGCGTGATTCATTAGAGAACACTACACGCGCCATTACAGTACCTGTCTGGCGGTCGATAACTCCGCTGATGGACTCTATTACACCTTTCTTATTATATACCGAATTATCATTCAACACCAATTCCACTTCCGGCATGTTCTTCAATGCTTCTTCCATGCTGCCGTACTGGCGGGTAAGAGCCAACAACTGATTTTCGTTCATGGAGAAATAAACATACATTTCCGAGTTGTCACTAACCGTAGTCAGCGGATAAGGAATGTTGGCACTTACCAATGCACCTGCACGATAGGGCAATGCACCTACCACTCCGTCACTGGGACTTTTCACTTCAGTATAGGAAAGGTTGTTGCGGGCATTTGTTTCCTGTGCTTCGGCCTGCGTCAATTGTGCTTTGGCGGTGAGGAATGCATTCTCAGCCGTTTTCAGGCTGAACTCTGAAACTACTTTTTGCGCATACAGTTCTTTGTTACTCTTGTAGGTGAGTTCGGCGGTAGCCATTGCAGCACGTGCTGCCTCTACGTTGGCGGTGGCAGTTTTGAGCGCAGCTCTGTACGGAATCTGATCGATAACGAAAAGTAATTGTCCGCGACGCACTGTCTGCCCTTCGGTTACACAAAGTTTTTCGATAGTACCCGATACTTGCGGATAGATGTCGATATCCTGCCGCCCGCGAATCGTAGCCGAATATGAGGTGGAAAGCTCCTTGTCCGCCGCTTCTACTTTCATTGTTGCATAAGAAGGTTTCACTCCCGCATCTGTTGCCTGCTTACAAGATGCCATCCACACTGTACAACCGACAATCCCTATCAGCCGTAACCATTTTTTGTTCACTGTAATCATACTTTCTCTTAATTGTCATTTGTTAAAACTGGGACAAATGTAGGAGAAAGGAACAAGGACATAGTGACCAATTTTCCCCCAAGAATGTTCCATTTTCGTTATTTACCATTTTTAATGCTAACTAATTATCAATAAGCAATATATAGAACAAAATTAAAGGCTTATAGGACATCCCGTTTTCCCCATAATTCACCAACTTTGCAAAAAGAGAAAAAAGAATAATATGGAAAAAGAGAACATTAAGACCATAACCATTGAGGACTTTAAGAACAGTCAGCATATTCTTGACTATCTAGACGATGACTTCGCGATAGTGAACAGTCTGGATGGGATACCTTATAGTAATGAGATAGTCAGATTGGAATGTTTCCTCATTGCCGTCTGTATAGAAGGGTGCATTCAACTGGACATCAACAATAAGACTTACCAGTTGCAACCGGGCGATTTACTGCTGGGTCTCCCTAACACCATTATCGGACATACAATGATGAGTCCTAAATATAAGATAAGGCTTGCAGGATTCTCTACCCGTTTTCTGCAACGCATCCTCAAGATAGAAAAAGACACGTGGGATACCGCCATTCATATCCACAACAATCCGATAAAATCTATTAGCAAAGAGAATGATAACAATATTTTTAAATACTACGGGGAGCTAATTATGGCAAAGATTAATGATGAGCCTCATTGTTACCACAAAGCAGTGGTACAACATCTGTTTTCTGCTCTTTTTTGCGAGATGCTGGGTTATCTCAACAAGGAAATGGCCGAATCGGAGAAAGCTGCGTTCCCGAAAGAAAGCATTAAACAAGCTGATCATATCTTACGGAAGTTCATGGTGTTACTGTCGAAAGATAATGGAATGCACCGTTCGGTGACTTATTTTGCCGATGCACTTTGCTATACCCCCAAGCATTTTTCAAAGGTCATTAAGCAAGCGTGCGGCAGGGCTCCACTGGATCTGATAAACGAGAGTGCCATAGAGCACATCAAATACCGGCTGAAACATTCGGATAAATCCATCAAAGAAATTGCAGAAGAATTCAACTTCCCGAATCAATCTTTTTTCGGAAAGTATGTAAAAGGGCATTTGGGAATATCACCGATACGGTATAGGAGTGAAAAGGAAGGGTAAGATATGAATCTATTTACCTACTTTATTTGTTACTTATCTAAATGATTAGTAACAAATCACCAATTATGAAATATAAATCTTTATCCTTATTAATAATTGTCCTGCTTTCCGCCTGTACGCTCGGAGCGCAGAACCGCAAAAAAGTCGGAGTAGTGTTAAGTGGCGGTGGCGCCAAAGGAGTGGCGCACATCGGAGCACTGAAAGTGATAGAAGAAGCCGGAATACCGATAGATTATGTAGTAGGTACCAGTATGGGAGCCCTCGTCGGCGGACTATACTCCATCGGCTACACCCCACAGCAATTGGACAGCATTGTCAATGCGCAAAACTGGAAGTTTCTGCTGTCTGACACCCCCGATCCGGGAACCACACTGCTGAGCGAAAAGCTAAGGGAAAAACAGTACTTGCTCTCTGTTCCAATTGCTGGAAAATCAGCGCATGTATCCGATGCAGGGATTATAAAAGGAAGAAACATATCACGGTTGCTTTCCGAATTGACAGTGGGTTATCATGACTCTATCTCCTTCAATCGGCTCCCCATCCCGTTCGCTTGCGTATCGGACAACATAGTAAATGGCAACAAGGTCGTTTTCCACAACGGCATACTGGCCACAGCAATGCGTGCCAGCATGTCTATTCCGGGAGTATTCGCTCCGGTTTATCTCAATGGAAAAGTACTGGTGGACGGCGGACTGATAGATAATTACCCCGTAGATATAGCCAGGCAAATGGGAGCGGAAATTATTATCGGGGTCGATGTACAGAATCCATTAATGAAAGCGGATGAGCTGACAAGCCTCTCAAGCGTGCTGGGACAAATCATAAACCTGGTGGGGGAAGAAAGCTACAGAAAAAATGTAAAAGACAGTAATATCCACATACAGGTAGATGTGGATGGATACTCGGCAGCAAGCTTCAACCATGAAGCATTGGACACACTGATGCGCAGGGGCAAAGAGGCCGCCATGAAAGATTGGGAAAAACTGATTGCACTGAAAAAAGAAATAGGTATCAGCACGGAGTATCGCGCAGAATATCCCGCTCCTTTCAAAATACCAACGCGCACCATGCTGGATACAATCCCCTCCGTAGCACAAATTTCTCCACATGAAAAGCCGGTGAATACTATAAATATAGGAGGCAGATTTGATAATGAAGAGTTAGCCGTATTGTTACTGAATGCAAGGGCATATCTCGGAAAACAGAAGAAATCGCAACTAAGCGCCACTACCCGGCTGGGTAAGCGGACTTTCGGACAACTGGAATACACGTACTCACTACGCAATAATTGGGATCTCAGTACAGGATATCAGATAGGATATAATGATTTCAATCTTTATAAGGAAGGCGACCGACTGATGAATCTGACCTATGTGCATCACACGGCTTGGATAGGATTTACGAAAAGCTGGTGCAAGTTGCTCGTCAAGGCAGGTATTCATTTTGAGAAGTATAATTATCACGACTGGCCGTCGGGACCGGATATCTCTATCACCAAATCAAGTGACAAGGCTTTGCTCAGTTATCAGGCCAGTGTCATGTACAATAGTCTGAATAACCAGCGGTTCTCTACGCAGGGAATGGAATGGGAAGCATCGTACAGGCTCTATACGGATAACATGATAGCTTACGGTTCGGGGAGTCCCGTATCGGTATTTCAAACACATTGGAGTGGATATTTCTCACCGAACCAGGTATTTACCATCATGCCGTCGGTATATGGCAGGGTAGTCGGGAAAAATACGCAATCACTGGCGATATCGAACTTTGTAGGTGGAAATGTACCGGGAAGATACATGGAACAACAAATTCCTTTCACGGGTATCAATCACATCGAAATAAGTCCGGATGCTATACTGACAGGGATGTTGGGAGTCAGAGCACGAACTTACAAGAATCAGTATATCGTAGTGCGGGGCAGTTACGGACGGACAGCCAACAAAATAGAAAATCTATTCGGTGGAACAAATACCCATGGATTGGCAGGAGGCAGCATAGGATATTGCTACAACAGCATTATAGGGCCCATCGAAGCTGAACTTAACTATTCGAATCAGTCCAAGAAGCTGGGATACTATATCGGAGTGGGATTTACTTTTTAATATATTATTCTTTAGCCTCCTCCTGTGGAATACGGATAGCAGTGTATAGCTCAAGTATGGCGGCAACCGTCAGGCACACGATCCACTCATTTCCATGAGTAAAGAACATGAATGCGCCGGTGAGCACCAACAGCAATGCACCGAAAATCTGTTGGCGGCGGAGGCGTTTTACATTGGCCCTGCTACTCTTGGAAGGAGAATTGATCTGGGCCAATGCCACCATAGTAGCACCAATTGTATAAACATAGGGAGCAACCTCCCAGCCGGTGATGTAGACGGCAGCACCAAACAGTACCATCAAAGCGCCTACAGTAAACAAAGCAGGTATCAGGGATTTCATTTTTCGATGTCTTCTTCAAATACGTAAATATCCTCATTTGGTTTCTTCATCAGGTACTTCTCACGCGCAATACGCTCGATGGCACCGGAATCTACAGCCAGCTCATTCAGCCGTTCTGTATTCTCTTCATATTCCGCCCGGTATTTCTCTATCTCAGAATTCAGGCGACTGATTTCATTCGCATAACTCATACGGCGCACGATACTGTTTTCATCCAGAAAACCCACAATCACTACAAATGCAACAAACGTAATCAAGTATTTACGCCTGCGGACAAAAGCCCAAAGTGTCGCTAATTTATCCATTGATAAACAAATTAATAATTAAAGAATTAATAATTAAAAAGAAACCGGGAGGGGATTCTTCGCCTACAAAGATAAGAGGAATAACTGAGAAATTCCTTTTTTTTATGTACATTTGCACAAATTGTAACGGACAAGAATATCCCAAATCATGGAAAATTATATCGTATCGGCACGAAAATATCGTCCTACGACCTTTGAGTCGGTAGTGGGACAACGTGCCCTGACCACTACGCTGAAAAACGCCATCGCTACCGGCAAACTGGCACATGCCTACCTGTTCTGCGGTCCGCGCGGTGTGGGAAAGACTACTTGCGCCCGCATCTTCGCTAAGACCATCAACTGTATGAATCCTACTGCAGAAGGTGAAGCGTGCAACCAATGTGAATCGTGTACAGCGTTCAACGAACAGCGGTCATACAACATCCATGAACTGGATGCCGCATCCAACAACTCCGTTGACGATATCCGCCAACTGGTGGAACAGGTGCGTATTCCGCCCCAGATAGGAAAATATAAAGTATATATCATCGACGAGGTACACATGTTGTCCGCTTCGGCTTTCAACGCTTTCCTGAAAACGTTGGAAGAACCACCCCGTCATGCCATCTTTATCCTGGCAACTACAGAAAAGCACAAGATTCTGCCTACTATCTTGTCCCGTTGCCAGATATATGACTTTAACCGCATCAATGTGGATGATACGGTTGCCCATCTGGCATACGTTGCTTCAAAAGAAGGTATTACTGCCGAACCGGAAGCCTTGAATGTCATTGCACTGAAAGCTGATGGCGGTATGCGTGATGCTTTGTCTATTTTCGACCAGGTAGTCAGCTTCACCGGTGGACACATCAGTTACAAAAGTGTTATTGAAAACCTGAATGTACTGGACTACGAATATTATTTCCGGTTGACGGATCATTTTCTGGCAAACCGGATCAGCGATGCATTGCTGTTACTGAATGATGTGCTGAATAAAGGTTTCGATGCCAGCCATTTCGTAACAGGATTGTCATCCCACTTCCGTGATTTACTTGTGAGTAAAGATCCCGCCACCCTGTCACTACTTGAGGTAGGTGCCAGCATCCGGGAGCGCTACCAGACACAGGCACAGAAATGTCCGCTACCTTTCCTGTATCGCGCTATGAAGCTTTGTAATGATTGCGATTTAAATTACCGCGCCAGTAAAAACAAGCGGTTACTGGTGGAACTGACTCTGATACAGATTGCCCAGCTTACCGCCGAGGGGGACGACGTCAGTGGTGGGCGTGGCCCTAAACAATCTATCAAACCCATATTCTCACAGCCTGCCGCTGCTCAGCAGCCACAGGCTACACATGCTATGCCCCAACCGCAAGCAACTGCCGCTCCGGCACACCCCCAGCCGGTGCAACAAGTTCCTGCAGCCCAGGCTGCCCCTGCATCTCCGCAAGCCCAACAGCCTTTTGGCTCGCAAACAACTGCCATGCGCCCCACTCCTACCGCCGTATTAATGGCACAAGGAAAAGAGGAAAAGAAAATCCCTGTTATGAAGATGTCCGGTTTAGGAGTCTCAATCAAGCATCCACGGGGTGAAGAAGAAAAAAGGCAAGCAACAGTATCAGCAACACAGCAAAATGTACAGCCTGAAGAAGATTTTATCTTCAATGAAAAAGATGTCAACTACTATTGGCAGGAATATGCCGGACGCCTACCCCAAGAGCAAACCGCCCTTGCCAAGCGTATGCAGGTTATTCACCTGACAATGCTGGATACAACTACATTTGAAGCCGTGGTGGAAAATGATATTGCAGCCAAAGAATTCACAGACCTGATCCCTACTCTGCAAGGCTACTTGCGCAAACGACTGAAAAACAGCAAAGCAACGATGACTGTCCGCGTCAGTGCCCCCACTGAAAAAGTGCGTGCATACAGTCGTGTGGAGAAATTCCAGTTGATGGCACAAAAGAATAATGCCTTAATGCAATTGAAAGAAGAATTCGGTTTAGAGCTTTATTGATGATTATAATTAAGTAATTGCAGTTTTTACCCAACAAATACTTTTGTTTTTTTAGTTTTATCATTACATTTGCGGATGAACTAACAAAACATATCTTTTACTTTGAGAAAAATTGCGATAATATCAGCAGTAACAGGCTTTTTGCTCTTCTCTTTTGCAGCAGGAATACACGCCACCAGTACAGACAAAGAACGTCTGGCTGCTTTGCAATCTCTCATAACCAAAGAGGTACCTTATGATGCCAACATACCTATAGACAGCATTATATCATGGACCGACGAACTGGCTCCCACACTGAAATCTCCCAAAACAGAAGAAGCTTACTTCACTTTAGTTCTGTGGGAAGTGAATGCATATATCATGCGAGGAGATCTCAGCCTGGCAATAGACCGGGCACGACTAATGTACGAATATGCTAAAGATATAAAATCCAATTTCGGTATCGCTCTTTCCAATCAGGCTGTCGGGCAGGCTTATTCAGCCTCTAACATACAGGATAAAGCTTTGATCTCTTATATGGATGCACTGCGTTATTTGCCTGAAAACAATCCGCAAACCTACCGGTTATTGGTGAAAATCTCCACGCAACTACAGCAAATGAATCGCCTGGAGGAGGCCATGGAATATGTAAAGAAGCTGAATCCGCTTCTTGAACAGAATCCGGAACATCCGCTTGCCATCCCCATACTTATAGAAAATGCAACTTATTACATCTCATCGGGAGACCAGGATACTGCGCTCCAGTATCTGTACCGGGCAGACTCGATTTACAAAAACCATACTCATGAAATAGCCCATGAGTTTTCCATCAACTATTACACTGCTGCCTGTTATCGCGCATTGGCAGCCGATTACCACGATAAGGAAAAGGCTGATGAAGCATTGGCACTTTATAACCAACTTCTGGAAGTGGTATCCAATAATAAACGCTCGCTAGAGTACCGATGGATTTGTGCGGAAAAGATCTATTTATATAAACTGCTGGGGCGCTTTGATGAGGCTTGCCAGATTTATAAGGAACTATACAGTGTTACTGATACCCTTGCATCGAAAAGCTATATCCGGCAGATTAATGCCCTGAAAGCTACTTATCAAGTTGATGAGATAGAACTGGAAAACAAGGCACAGCAGAACAAGATGGTTGTTGTTCTTATCTTCATCGGATTAGGATTACTGACTTTCATCTCTATGCTTGCCATCTGGCTTAGAAGACAGAAGAAAATAGTAGTAATGTCTACGGAAACTCTGGAACAATTGCGTCATAATGCTGAAAATGCAACACGTGCCAAAAGTATATTCTTATCAAATATGAGCCACGAGATACGAACTCCTCTCAATGCTCTGTCCGGCTTTTCTGCATTACTGACGGAAGAGGGTTTAGATGACTCTACCCGGAGGCAATGTACCGACATCATCCAACAGAACTCCGAACTTCTGCTGAAACTGATTAATGATGTGATCGACTTGTCAAGTCTGGAATTTGGAAAAATGCAATTCAGTTTGGCCGAGCATGATGCTGTGGCAACTTGCCGGAATGTAACCGACACCGTAGGTAAAGTAAAACAAACTCAAGCAGAATTATTGTTTGAAACATCACTGGAAGAATTATACATTGAAACAGATGATTCACGCCTGCAACAAGTGCTGATAAATCTGTTGATCAATGCAACCAAATTTACCCCTGACGGTAGTATCACGCTAAAATTGGAGAAGCAATCGGAAGAGATGGCTTTGTTCTCTGTAACGGATACCGGTTGCGGTATTCCGAAAGAAAAACAGGCAAGCATATTCCAGCGTTTTGAAAAGCTGGATGAAAATGCACAAGGCAGTGGACTTGGATTATCTATCTGTCAGTTAATTATTGAACATATCGGTGGCAAAATATGGATTGATCCGGACTATACAGGAGGCTCTCGTTTCGTTTTCACACATCCAATACACCAGACACGCAGTAACTCAAAGAAGGAGGATTAATCATGATGAAGCGGATCATACTATGCCTGGCTCTTAGTTCCGGCTTATTATCAGCCAATGCTGGAAGTACTGTTGTAAAAGACAGCCTGTTGCGCATTTATGTCTCTACTCCACACGATTCTACCCGGTTGGACGTGCTGCATGATATTGCCCGGTTGGACCAGCAAACACCGGTATTCCTCTATTATGAAAACAAATTGTTGCAAGAAGCTACCGCGCAAAACAATCTGCGATATCAGAGTCTTGCCACCTACGAACATATCATCTACTTCTTCAACAAACTGGACCTGGAGCGTGTCACACAATGGATGGACAGAATGGAAAACCTGGCAGAGAAGCATAACTATTACAATGACTACTTCAAAGCTAAGAAGTTGCAGATAGAAATGTACACGATCAACCAGCAGATAGAATTTGCCATCTATGAAGCAAACATCATGTACGAGAAAGCTAAGAAGCTAAACGACCGAAATGGTATGCGGGAAGCATGTCTCTGTCTGATGACCAGTTACATAGCTACACTACGCTATGAAGAAGGAATACAAGCATTAGAGGAAGCTTTCCAACTGATGAGTCCGCAAGATAGTCCGATGGACAAAATCAGTTTACTGTCCAAAGCTATTCTGGTTTATTCGTTCCTGCACGAAAATGACAAGATGTTCTCTTCTCTGGAACAGATGCAAACAGCCATAAACGAACTGATAACTGCTAATCCTGCACTACAAAACGCATATTCCGCATTATACATGGGGATAGAAACCCAATATGCCCTTTACTATATCCGCACAAAGGATATGGAGAAAGCATGGGAACACTTGCAGAAAGTGGATGAGTATTATACTCCCAACACTTTCCTGCCTTATCAGATCTCCCGCTTGCAAGCCTATGCAGAATATCACCGTTCGCTAAAAGATTACAAGAAATCCCTGGAATATCTGGATGATGCGATTCGCTTGGTAAAGCAAATGTCTTTCCCAGATGTTATCTTGTACACTGCCATGAAGGCAGATATATTGGTAGATATGGGACGGGCAAACGAATCTCTTGACATCTATAAAAAAGTGATGCGCGACAAGGACTCACTCTATAGAAATCTGTCGCACACACAAATGGAACAGATACAAAGTTTGTATGACATGGACAAACTTCTGCTGCAAAGAGAGCAATGGCGTGCTAAAATCCATATAATCTTTTTGGCTGTAATAGGAACAGCCCTACTGGCTCTTATTACTTTTGTAGTCAACATGTATCTCAGTCGGAAACGATTACAAAGAGATGCCAAAGAAGCCGCCCGGTTGAATCAGGTTGCAGAAGAAGCCAATGAGGTAAAAAGCCGCTTCCTTGCGAATATGAGTTATAACATCCGTATTCCGCTAAACAATGTCGTGGGATTTTCTCAACTGCTCTCTACGGATATGGGACTGGATGAAAAGGAAAAACAGGAGTATTCCGAAATTATCCAGACCAATTCTACCGAACTGATTCAGCTGGTAAACGATGTACTCGATCTCTCACGTCTGGAAGCCAAAATGATGAAGTTCCAGATACAGGAATGCGAGGATACGGGAAATGTGCAGCGACCTGGTAGGAATGGCCCGGATAAATAGTGACGGACATATCCACGCCCAACTGGAAACGGATGTGGAAAGCCAGGTACTCAGAATGGATGCCAACCGCTTCAATCAGGCAGTGATAAATATGTTACTCTATCCTGTGCCCAATGATACCGACCGCGAAGTAAAGATGAGACTGGAAAGGGATGAAAGAAATGAATTGCTGATCTTCCATATTATCAATAGTCCGTTAGCAGATCCTGCATTTTTATCTCAACAAGTCTCCATACGACTTAAGATTAATCAGTTGCTATTCGAGCACTTTGGTGGGAGTTTCGTAATAAGCGAAGAAGAAGAAGGCACCCCTATTACATTTACCATTTCCTATAAGGAATAGCGCCTACTCAAAGTAGAAAGTGAGCACTATCATACGTGAAGTGATTTTATCAACAGATTGTGTAAACTTCAATAACGATTGATCTGTAAGGTCCTTACGTTCTTTCTTAATCAGATTTGCCAGACCGAAACAAAATTTCAGCTCGGGTATTAACTTGAAATAGGGTAAGTAAAAATCGCATCCCAGACCCACTTCCACATAGCAATCAAAAGGCTTTACCAATAAGGCTCCCTGTTTCTTCACACTGAAGTCGTAAGTAGGAGCAATACCTGCCACCACATAGGGCCGGTAGTTATTGAAACGCTCAGCAGCAAATTTTAAATCTATCGGAACCGAAAGGTAGGCAGACTTCATGGATTGGGAATACTCTTCACCGCTGGCTTGTTCGCGGAACACGACTTTCTTATCTCCAAAATGCAGTGTTGGAATAAAACGTAGGGAAAGGAAAGTATTCAGATACAGTTCGCCCAATACCCCCACCGTAAATCCGGGAGAATACTCAGGAACATCTGCAAACCAAGTCTGGCCATCTTCCGTCACATAGCCCGTATTCACCAATTTATAGTCTTGCACATGAATGCCTGCTAAAAAGCCATAGTGCCACTTTCGCTGGTCGATATACGGGCGATTTTGCACCTTCCGCTTCTGTGCCGAAGCACCGAAAGCAAGGAGTAAAGTAAGGATTATCAGACAAATGCGCTTCACAACCCTAAAACGGTGAAAGTGACATTTTATTGCACATGTACACCCATTTTCTCTTCTTTATTATTTAGACAAGGTACAAATTAAGGGAATTTAAACATGATTGGTAACAACTAATCAAGAAAACCGCTATTTTTGCCGAACTAATTAGTACTAATAATTTAAAATTTGAAGAAAATGGCTTACGTAATTAATGACAGTTGTGTTGCTTGTGGTACTTGTATTGACGAATGTCCGGTAGGAGCTATCTCTGAAGGTGATATCTACTCTATCGACCCTGAAACTTGCACAGATTGTGGTACCTGTGCTGATGTTTGTCCGTCTGAAGCAATTCACCCGGCAGAATAATAACAACACTCAAAGACAAAGAAAAGCCCGGTTCCATAACTGAAGCCGGGCTTTCTCATTTATATACTTTCTCTTATTTCAGTTCAGCCAATGCTGCCTTGATACGACGGATAGCTTCTACAATATTCTCATCACTGGTTGCATAGCTCATGCGGATACACTCAGGTGCACCGAATGAAGCACCACCCACACATGCCACGTGGGCAACCTCCAACAGATACATTGCCAAATCATCCGAGTCGCCAATCTTACGGTCGCCAACAGACTTACCAAAGAAAGAATCACATTTCGGGAACAGATAGAAAGCACCCTGCGGTACATTCACTTCGAATCCCGGAACTTCCTTCGCCAACTTCACAATCAAATCACGACGACGCTCGAAAGCTTTACGCATTTCTTCTACTGGAGCCTGTGTTCCTGTGTAAGCAGCCTCAGCAGCTTTCTGGGATACAGAGCAAGGACCTGAAGTATATTGACCTTGCAACTTGTTGCAGGCTTTTACAAGCCATTCCGGTCCGGCAATAAAACCAATACGCCAGCCTGTCATAGCATACGCCTTAGAAACACCATTCACGATTACCGTACGATCTTTCATTTCAGGGAATTGGGCAATACTCTGGTGCTTGCCGATATAGTTGATATGCTCATAAATCTCATCAGCAATTACGATTACCTGAGGATATTTTGCCAGTACGTCAGCCAAGCCTTTCAACTCTTCCTGAGTATAAACCGAACCGGTCGGGTTAGAAGGAGAACAAAGAATCAGAGCCTTAGTCTTCGGAGTGATAGCAGCTTCCAACTGTGCGGGAGTAATCTTGAAATCCTGTTCGATACCGGCAGTAACAATAACCGGAGTACCTTCAGCCAGTTTCACCATTTCCGGATAACTTACCCAATATGGAGCAGGCACAATAACTTCATCACCCGGATTCACCAATACCAATACAGCATTGCAAACCGATTGCTTGGCACCGTTTGCACATGAGATTTGTGCGGCTGTATATTCCAGACCGTTTTCCTTTTTCAGTTTCTCCACGATTGCATTGCGCAAAGCCGGGTATCCCGGAACAGGAGAATAGCGAGAGAAGTTGTCGTCTATCGCTTTTTTCGCAGCCTCTTTGATGTGATCAGGAGTATTAAAGTCAGGCTCCCCCACACTCAGGTTAATTACGTCAACGCCTTGTGCTTTCAACTCAGCGCTCTTTTGCGACATAGCCAGCGTCGCCGACGGCGACAAACTGTTCAAACGATCTGATAATTGATTCATTTTTCTATCTATTTTATGGTTGTTGCATAAATTTGGCTGCAAATTAAGCTATTTTCTTTGATATTAGAAAACAAAACAGCAAATTACTTATTAAAATGTAACGTGTGACCCATGCGTTCTTTCTTAGTACGCAGATAACGTTCATTGTATGGATTCGGAGTTGTCTCGATAGGAACAATCTCTATAATTTCCAGACCGTAAGCCTCCAACCCGACACGTTTCACCGGATTATTCGTCATCAGTCTCATTTTGTGTACTCCCAGTTCACGCAGAATCTGAGCACCTACACCATAGTCGCGTTCATCAGCCAAATGTCCCAGGCAAATATTGGCATCTACCGTATCCAGACCGTCTTCCTGCAATTTATAGGCTTTCATCTTTTCCATCAGACCGATACCACGACCTTCCTGGTTCAGATAAACAACCACTCCCTTACCGGCTTTATCAATCATTTCCATAGCTTTGTGCAGTTGCTCACCGCAATCACAACGCTTAGAGCCAAAGATATCTCCTGTAGCACAAGACGAGTGTACACGCACCAGAATCGGTTCATCCTGATCCCATGTACCTCTAAACAAAGCCACATGTTCCAAGCCATTGGATTTCTGACGGAACGGGATCAAACGGAAATGTCCATGTTCAGTGGGCATATCTACTTCTACGCCTTCTTCCACAATGGATTCTTGTTTCAGGCGATAGGCAATCATATCACGAATAGAAATCAGCTTCAGATTAAATTCATCAGCCATCTTTCTCAACTCAGGCAGACGCGCCATGCCACCGTCCTCAGTCATGATTTCCATGAGGGCACCTGCAGGATACAAACCTGCCATACGAGCCATGTCAATCGTAGCTTCCGTATGTCCGGCACGACGCAAAACACCTTTCTCCTGAGCATACAACGGATTGATATGTCCCGGACGTCCGAACGTTGCAGGTGTAGAAGCCGGGTCAGCCAATGCCCGTATGGTAGCCGCACGGTCAGCAGCAGAAACTCCGGTAGTACAGCCTTCCAGTTTATCGATAGTTACTGTAAAAGGTGTGCCCAATACAGAAGTGTTGTCACTTACCTGATGAGGTAAATCCAGCTCTTTACAGCGGGATACAGTAATCGGTGCACAAAGTACTCCTCGCGCATGTTTCAGCATGAAGTTCACCTTTTCAGGGGTTATCTTTTCCGCAGCGATAATCAAGTCACCCTCATTTTCACGGTCTTCATCATCCACTACAATCACAAAATTACCAGCTTTGAAGTCTTCAATAGCCTCTTCTATTGTATCTAATTTCACTTTTTCCATTCTGTTTTCTCCTTTATTTATTTAGGTTATTTCAGATTAGTTTCTATTATCTTTTGAACATCTTCATTGGTTTTTATAATCCGCTCCATATCTTTATTCAACCGGATACGGAATGCCCAGATGCGGAAGTAGAAAAATAATCCTACAGGTACTACCAAGCCGCAAACCATATTCAGCCAATAATTACGGAAAGGGCGCAAATGGGCATGAACAGAAATAATAGGATAATTATTCAGCGCATTCAACAAATGAACAGATTTGGTGTTGGACATTTCGTCCACCAATTTCTCCAGACGATCATTTATGTTTTCTATCTCCTCATCATTGGAATCTGTCATCCATAATTTAAAATAATTAGGAGCACGCTTCAAAGCTTTTCTCTCAGCGTATGCACGACAATCAGCAGACAATGCCTGCAAATCAGCCGGCAGATGAGTATAATCAGGATCGTGTATAATTACTTCCTTACGGAACAGATGACGTACACTACGGATACCTACAATCTTCTTGAACCAGTTAATATAAGCATCGGCATTCAGTACCACAGAGTCATTATTAGACTTATAAGTAAGGAACGCGCCCAACGGAGCCAGGATAGCCGTACTTGTCCACATACCCATCCATACAATCCACTGACCGTCACGCGCCATCTTATAGCCCGTATTATTAATAATATAATAGATAATAAAGATAAGCACGGACACCACAACCGGCATTCCCAAACCACCCTTACGGATAATTCCACCCAACGGGGCACCGATAAAAAAGAATATAAGACATGCCACCGAAAGCGTCAACTTCTCGTGCCAGGACGTCATGTGGCGTCGAAGACTGGTATCTGTCTGCGTGATGTTAAAGCTCTTAAAACTCCAATCGCTTCCCGCACTTTCCGCACGATTCACTGCAGTAGAGATAATCTTCTGTTTCTGTGATAAGGTGGCTACATTGAAAAGACTGTCTACATTGTATTCTCCCAAATGTGCCTGCTCTATTTTCAAAGTATCTGCTTTCTTCAGGTCTGCCGTGATCTTATAGGTGCCATTCATGGCTTCCTTGAAATAAGCACGTCCTACACTGTCATTCTGCACTGTCATAGAATCGATACCCGCTTGCAACATCGCCATATCCTTACTGTTGGACTGACTACTCATGATACCGGCATCCACCATATTAAAATCGGAGTTGAACTCAATGATAGCATGTTTCTCCCGGAATGCTTCCCGACGGTAAGGTACATTCTTCTGATTCATATTCTGAGACTTCAGGTTCTCAAATTGCTCTCCATTATAAAGATGCAGATATAAGTGCTGCTTATCTGCCGTCATTTCCAGTCTCCCGGAATCGGATTTTATAATTTGGGCATTTTCGAAACCTTTTTCAAAATTATAGATCAGCACATCATAAAGCATACCCGTCTTACGGTTCTTGTGCTTCACATATAGGTTATATCCATCTATCTCATCATAAAACACTCCCTCCGGTATATCCAATTCCGGGGATTTCTGCTTCATGGAGATTAATAACGTCCACAACTTGGTCTGTGCTTTCGGGCCTATCACATTTTGGAAATAAAAAGAAACGCCACATATAAAAATGATAAACACAATCAATGGGCGCATAATCTTAAGTAGTGAGATACCTGCCGCTTTCATGGCAAGTAGCTCAAAACGTTCTCCAAAATTACCAAAAGTGATAAGTGCTGCCAACAAGATAGCCAATGGCAACGACGCCGGCACCAATGTCAGGGCAGAATAAAAGAAAAATTGTGCAAGGACACTCATTTCCAATCCTTTTCCCACCATCTCATCAACGTACTTCCATAGGAACTGCATCATGAAGATGAAAAGGCAAATGAAGAAAGTGCCCATAAAGAGCGTACAGAAGCTCTTTAATATAAATATATCTAACTTTTTTATGCGCAGCATTTTACTCGTTTCATGCAATGAAGACACAAAATTAGCATAAAAAAGGGAGTGTGGAAAATTTTTATATCAAAGTTAACTAAAAACCGCACGTTCTCCGTAGAGTCTCTACCTGAGAGTCCCATAATTCGCGTAAATCGTTCGCTTCATCCGCAGCAGTGAAGTCTGTTACTTCCAATACGAAATCATTAGTCAGTTCGTTGTTTGTCATCTTTAATTCAAAGTATTCCCGTTCATATTCATCATCCAACCAACGGAAACGAATAAAAGAGAAAGCCCGCACAGCTATAATCTCTGCATCACGATGTTCTGTCTTTCCCCAGAAGAAAGTGACAACTTTATCGTCCGACTGCACCCTGTCTGCAAACCAGCCCTCCAAACCGGTGGGGGTACTTATCGCGGACCAAAGAATGCTTTTAGAAGTTGCATTCAAGAGGTATTCCCGATGAATTTTCTGTCTTTCCATAGTTCATATTTGCTTTTTATTGCGGTGCCAAGATAGAGACTTTTTTCTAATTACAAAAAAGAATACGACTTTTTTATTCGCATCCTACAAACCGCTGTTCTTCATTCTCTATATAAATCATCTATTTCGAATAAGTTAGCATTGTTGTATATATCTGTCAAAACTATCTGAACCTGATAAAGATAGTTTTGACTTGATACGCTGTTTTGACTTCAACACAGACCTGGGCGTAATATTAAAGAGGAGGGCAATACTCTTATTAGTCAATCGGGCACGTATCAGATAGCACAATCTCAGTTCTTGAGCACTCAAGCAGAATGATGCCAAAGTTTCTAACAAACACCCTCCATAAAGCAAATCAATGACAATAAACAAACTATGCCACTCTGCCTCATCCCTGACAATTCCATAAGCCGGTTTTTGATGCAGACACAATAACTGTCCCATTGCAACCATAAGAGAAGAAGAGCATCCAACTAATGCTGTAACTTTCTGATAGTCTTCCAGTTGCCTTGTCAATTGTTTATTACGATATAATAAGCAAGCACTCCAATTATCCTTATAAGTATCCATAATCTCTCTGGAGGAACTTTTATCGACGTTAATATCACCAAAATATTTGTCTTCGACCCTCATACTCAAAAATTCTTTCGTCATTGCCTGTTGTATGATTCTTTAGATATAACAAAGCATTCCGAGGTACAGTATATACTAACGAATCAGCAACAGCTGTTTGTCTGCCAAGAGAATTCCAGTTCCCTTTATCCCAGTAAAATAGTTCGTAAATATTATCCTTATAAATAAAACTCACATCATTTCGGGGAGTATATATTGCCTTACTTACCCGATAAGATTTCCCTAAATCTAAACCCGCCCAGCCGGTATCCGGAAATTTATAATCAAAAGATGTATCCGGATTACCATCAAAGACATTTGTATATTCACGTCTGCCATCGTCTCCGTAACATCCCGGAGTACCTATGATTTTCCCCTTCATCGGTAATGTATCCAAACTGTTTTCATAGAAAGAAAGTTCTGCTATATTACAATAACTACCTTTTCCACCACGATAGCGAACATACCTATATGCCCTATCCGGTTCCAGATAAGCGACAGTATACAGCCGATAGGGAGCCTCTTTTATTAACAATAGCGTATCCACATTCTGAAAGTCCTTCTGATTGCTGCCCTCTATTACTCCACCAATCATACGAGTATTAAAATAATTCTTAACTGCAAAATAGAACTTCTTATAAACACTAATTATATGGGATTCTTGCAATGGATTAAGATAATGAATCTCCCCCGTATCATGGTTTAGCGTAAAAGGATTGGACAATGTTTGAAGCCCCTTCTCATTGTATGTTGCCAGAATAGCCACTATCCCTCCTTCCACATTATCAAAACAAACAGCCTTCCCGTCAAAAAAAGTACAAGCGACAGGAACCCATTCTTGTTTGTTTGCAAAACACAAGTATACCAATTCACCAGTACGAGGGCAATCATACAGTTCTTTTTGAGGAATAACTATTTGTCCATTCTGTTGTCCCAGATAAGTAGCCGTTACATCATGAAAAAAAGGATATCTGAAAATAGGATGAACAGACGGCACATCTTTCAATTCTTTTGTCAATTCCTCATTCAGGCTATAAGTCACGCGATATACTTTTCCTTTGGTTATATCATACTCCGATGCCTTCTTCCAATTTTCTTGATAAGGAAATTCCGCCATATATGTATTACGGTCCTTATCCAATATAAAATTCCAAAAATGCGAAGCATTAGTATCGCCACGCTGTATTACCCTATCCATACCACATGGAACGCCAAGAGCACGCATCACATATATCATTGCATCAGCAAATTCACGACAACTTCCTGTTTTCCATTTCAATGCTACCGGACCTATATGAGGTCCTTTAGGGAAAAGACTTGTATAACGATACTTCCCCTGTCTTAAAGTATCCATTAAAATCTGAGCCGCTTTTGTTATATCATTGCTATCAGCTGATTTGCGGAATTTATCGAGCAGAGGATTATATTTATCATACAACTCCTTACGCCATAACGAAAGAGGCTCATCCCCAACCCTATAGGGCAATATATACTCACAGAAATCATCAAAATTCACATTTTCTCCCCATGGCTGTTCTTTCCAAACCTTGAATGCCCATTCTATATGTTCAACTAAGAAAGCGGAGTCTACTACCTCAATATCCTTTTTACGGGTAAACATATCTATTGAAAACTCTCCATCCGCCTTTTTTAGTGAATCTACAATAAATTGAGCCCCTTTTATATTAGTGGAATGAGCCTCAAAATAACGAAGATATTTCTGCAATTCTTTCCCTTCATAGAAACCATAATAGGGCATGTTCTTTATAAGAAAACATGCAGCATGGTATTTTTGATTATCACTTTCCCGATAACGATTTAACACCTTCAATAGTTCTCCTTTGTTAGCACCTGCCATATTCAATGCGCTTTCTAAACGACTATCTTGTTGTTCGATGCAAGCAGATAAAAAAGTCAGAGCACACACGCATACAAATATATAAATACACCTCATATAAATCACTCCAGTTTATTTACTATTTTCTTTATTTCCTTACGCATCTCTTCGATTGCCGTCGAATGCACCTTAGGCTCTTTAGTCAGCACAACATTAGCAACCTCTTTCAATTTATCGGGCCGATAAAACTCCGGTT
>ULLX01022558.1_pt1 | contig 21519 bp, 23 predicted proteins | sample 1951501 | NCBI WGS metagenome assembly ULLX01 (sample SAMEA4835535, study PRJEB28245) | human gut metagenome | biome: gut microbiome; material: fecal sample | place: Denmark | collected 2008
ATCAACGCCCGCGTTCTTGTAATCCATGCCTTTATCCTCCCAGAATTTTTCTGTTTTTCACAGCTGCCTCTTATTTTGCAGCTGCCTCATTTCGGTAAAATCATCGGACAATCCCTATCCGTTTAAACCAGATTACTTATAATTTTTGTGTCCAACTTCCTGCAGTCTTGCATCCTTGGCTTCTACCTGTTCCTTTAACTCCTGGCTGTACGCCTTCAGACGTGCAAGAAGCTCCGGATCGGATGTTGCAAGGATCTTAGCTGCAAGAAGGCCTGCATTTGCACCGCCATTGATGGCAACCGTTGCTACCGGAATACCGGACGGCATCTGTACAATGGAGTACAGGGAATCTCTTCCTCCTAAGGAAGTGGTGTGCATCGGAATTCCGATCACAGGCATCGGGAAAATCGCTGCGCACATTCCCGGCAGATGTGCTGCCATTCCTGCACCTGCAATGATCACCTTAAAGCCTTTTTCCTCAGCTGTCTTCGCATACTCAAAGAACACATCCGGCTCTCTGTGTGCGGAGATAATACGCATTTCGTAATCAATTCCAAGCTTCTCCAGAATGTCTGCCGCCTTGCTCATAACCGGCATATCTGAATCGCTTCCCATTACAATTCCTACTTTTGGCATAATATTCTCCTCTTTTATAAAATGATGTAAGGGGGTAAAAATCCCCTTATATGGAACGACCATTCGGGTAAATTCTACTAAGAATCCTATTTTCTGTCAATACGAATGGCGCAAAGAAAAATTTTTGATGTGCTAATTATTTTTGTTTCCGAAAGGCTTATTCAGTTCCTCTGTTCCTGGAAGGACGAATCTTCCATCTTCAATAATAGAAGTCTCCTCCCCGTTCTTTCCAAGAACACGGATGCTTCCCAGCTCATCATAAGGAATGGTGATATCTGTATGGCAGCCAAAATATGCCTTGCTCATATCTTCCTTACGCAAAATGGAAACCTCGTTGTCCCTTGCGATGATCTCTTTTCCATCCGGGTTAAACACAGAGGTATCCTCGGACCAGCTGTAGCAGGTGTCACCTACTGCAAAATGGGGGCCCATTTTCTCTGCGATCAGAATCGGCAGCTTGTCTGCAATGCCGTATTTCTCCGCAGCCACATAAGCTGTGGTGTTGGTTCCAATGGCAAATTCACCCATAGGAAGAGTTGGATGATGGAACAGAATGTTATCCTCAATGTATTTCTTATTTTCTTCCTCTGTCTCAAAGTTTCCGCAGGAGTAGGACGCAATCTTGCCGTCCTTAAATTCCAGCTTCAGGTCAACAAACTGCAGTCCCTCCAGATATACCTTGGATACATGAAGCAGTCCGTTTGTGCCAGCAAGAACCGGAGAGGTGAACACTTCTCCTACCGGAATGTTTACATCTGCCACGCAGTTTTCGAAATTGCTTTCCTTTTTCGGGTCACTTAACGTATGAAGATGAATCTTCAGATTGGTCTCATTGTTTCCTTTTCCCTTTACCGCTACCCACTCACAGGTATCCAGGGTATCAATGATGGTCTGCTGGATCTTCTGGTACAGCTGGTAATCCAGAGTGTTGATCTTCACGATCTCGCGGAAAATCTCCTCATAATTGCCGCCAATCTCCGGTACCGGGTACGCGATAATGGTAAAGCTTCTCTCGTCGCCTCTGATGTAGCGGTTGGTGATCTGCCCCGCTTCATTTGACATCTCAATCTCCAGCTTCTGCTGTGCCTCAGAATATTCCCAGGCTTCCTTCACGCTCACCGGACTAAACGGCGCTTCTCCAAATACATCAATGCATGCAGGTCCGGCATGAACGGCTGCCAGCTCCTTATATTTCTCATAAGAGGTCTGAAGCGCACGAAGACGTCTCTGCACAAAATCTGCGTCCATGTAAAGGGCGCTGTCCTGGCGGTGGTCATAGTCAAACTGAGGATTGGCCACAGCTCCTGTGTAGCCGATTCTCAGCATTCCACGTCTGTTCACCGCATGAACTCCATAGCGGAAAATCACAGGCTTTAATCCCATTTCCTCAAACTGGAGAATGGCAGCCTTTACCATGCGCTCAAAGCCAAGGTTGTAGCGGATGTTCACCGTTTTCTTCTTGCTAAGATCCTTGCGTCCGTTGACAAATCCCATGCGGTAGCCCTCTGTGTAGGTTCTTGCGCAGGCATCAATCTCTTCCTGGGAAAGTCCGTTCAGGAAACGGGCTGCTCCAAGCTCATTTTCCGTGATATACTCTCCGAACTGATACAGGTATCGAAGATCCGTAAGGTCAGAATCCATAATAATCCTTGCGGCAAAATCCACCCGTGGATCCACGCTTGCCCGGGTGCGCTCCTCGATCATATCCTGGCAGTAGTCATTGATATAGGAGCAGAGAATTCCCTTAAGCTCTGCTTCTGTTGGAAGTTCTTCCTGGGAAAACGCCCCGTATACTTCCAGAAACAGTTCCAGAAGCACGGTCATATCCCACATTCTTTTTTCATGGGCAAAAACAACTGCACCTCTTAACTCTGCATAGAGGAAGGTAAGATCCTTTCCATATTCCCCAAGCTTCTCGCAGGCGTAAACCGGATTTCCGTAGCTGGTTTTGTAATTTTCCGGAAGAATGTCCTCATACAGCTGGTGATTCAGGTTTTTCCATTCCTCCATGGATAAATCTTTCCCGCTTCCGTTCATCACCTGTACGGTTTGGGAAAGAAAGGCTGCGGTTTTCCGGAAGAAATCCTGGTACGGCTCCGGCACCAGCTTCTCGTCCATCACTTCACGAACCCGCTCGCTGGCAAGGGTGTATCGCTCCACTAATAATTCGTCCAAATTTTCCCCTCACTTTCTCTTTATATATCTCCGATCACATGTCCTTTTTCCACATGCTTGTCGATTAGTTCCTGCATATATTCCCAGATCTTCGGTGCACCCTCCCCTGTGCGGCTGTTGCGCTTGTAGATCTGGCTTTTCTTTACCCCATGCTCTACCCAGCTGATTCCGTCTGTAGCATCATTGAGGAAAAGCGGCTGGCTGTTGTCCAGCATGTGAGCATACTTAGCCTCCGGTGTCTCGTAGGCCTCGAATTCCTCCCAGAGATCATAGAGCCATTTGCCCTGATCCTCAGGAAGCAGTCCAAAAATACGGTCTGCCCCTTTTTTCTCACGGGCACGCTTTGTCTTTGCACCGTCATCATCATAGGCATAGGTATCCCCGGCATCAATTTCCACAAGGTCGTGGATCAGAACCATGGGAATTACCTTGGACAGATCCACTTCTTCCGGCGCATACTCCTTCAGAAGCACTGCCATCAGCGCCAGATGCCAGGAATGCTCCGCATCGTTCTCCTTGCGGTTCCCGTCTGCCAGATAGGTCTGCCGCATAATATTTTTCACCTTATCCACTTCCAAAATAAAGTCCATCTGTTTTTTCAAACGTTCGTCCATAGTACTCCTTTCAAACGCGCTCTCAGTCAAAGCCCTGTCAGGTAAATACCAAGCCATACCACCATGATCAGGCCGTTTGCGATGGAGCCGATCATACTGGTTTTGTGGCTTTTGCCCTCTTCTGAAAAGCTGAGAAGGCCCATAATAAATCCGTACACAGAAAGAAGAGTGGCAAAAAGGCCCACTCCTCCTACTAAAAAGCCCAGGCTGGTGTCCAGAAAATAGGCCGGTGCCACTGCCGTTATAAACAGCAAAAAGGACGCCGCTGCCAGGCCGGCAGACAGCTTCCCTTTTTTGGCTTCTTTTTTCTTTGTAAATGAATATCTATATCTTCTTGCCATAATGGAATTTTCTCCTAATATGATTGCAGATGAGAAACAGAACATATCCAAGGGCTGCCCCAAGGGTGTTCAGAATCATATCATCTACATCAAAACATCCGACCTTCGTGACAAGCTGGATCACTTCTACTGTCAGACTTAATACAAATCCTGATATGCAGATGAGAAAACCACTGTTCATTCTTCTGAAAATAACCGGAAGGATAAACCCGAAAGGTAGGAAGCCGATCACATTTCCGAAAATATTGGTGAATACCGCAAATGCGCCCAGCTGTTCCCGGTATACCCAGAACCTTCTGATTTCCACAAAAGGTACCAGATTATACCGATACACCCGTTCCGCCTGTGCCACCCTGCCGTACTCCTCTGAAAAGAAGAGAAAGTAGATCAGCAGGATCACATAGACCGCAAACAACAAGATTCCCATACGGCGAATCATCGTTTTCGTTTCCTTTTTCAAAACAATCCCCTTAAATCATCATATCGGATTTGCCCTTCAGAAGTCTGGCACCGTTCACGATCATGAGAACTCCGGTTGTGACGCCGGTTACCAGAGTAATGATTCCAAGGGCAATGCTTCCGGCTCCCACGCCTGATACGATCTTATAAAGCTTCTCGCTCATCAGCAATTTCCTCCTTTTACCATTATTCTGCGCCGTACTGGCTGTAATATGCATCAATGGCTGCTTTTAAAGTGTCGTCGATAATGACCTTTCCTTTATATTCTTTGTTGTAAAGATGCTCCACAACCTCTGCCATGGTAACGATAGCAGTTGTTTTCAGGCCATATTTCTCCTCGATCTCCTTAAGGGCACTCTTGGTTCCCTGTCCGCGCTCCATACGGTCTACGGATACTACAAGACCGATCGGGGAAACGTCCCCCTGTGCCTTGATGATCGGCAGAGTCTCCTGGATAGAAGTTCCTGCTGTGGTAACATCCTCAATGATCACAACCTTATCGCCGTCCTCGATTGGGCTTCCAAGAAGGATTCCCTTATCGCCGTGGTCCTTTACCTCTTTACGGTTAGAGCAGTAGCGGATATCCTTGCCATACTCTTCGCTGATCGCCATAGTTGCCGCAACTGTCAGCGGAATTCCCTTATACGCAGGTCCGAAAAGTACATCAAAGTCCAGTCCGAATTTGCTCTCAATGGCTTTTGCATAATACTGTCCAAGTTTGCGAAGCTGTGCTCCGGTACGATAGAAGCCTGTATTTACGAAAAACGGGGTCTTTCTTCCGGATTTTGTTACGAAATCCCCGAATTTCAGTACATTGCAGTCGATCATAAACTCAATAAATTCCTGTTTATACTGTTCCATTTTTATGTCCTCCTTAGGTCTTATCCTGTTTTTCTCTATTATTTCACACAGCCGATGAGCTGGTTAATGTCTTCCACTTTCTGTTTCTCAAGGAATGCTTCCATGCCGTCCACAACCTCCTGGGTAGTGTATGGATTGATGAAGTTGGCAGTTCCCACAGAGACTGCGGTGGCACCTGCCATAATAAACTCCAGTGCATCCTCTGCGCTTGCGATTCCGCCCATTCCAATGATCGGGATCTTCACCGCATTTGCAACCTGGTATACCATGCGCACTGCAACAGGCTTCACAGCCGGACCGGACATTCCTCCGGTTTTGTTGGCAAGGGCAAAGGTTCTGCGGTTAATATCAATCTTCATTCCTGTGATGGTATTGATCAGGGAAACCACATCTGCTCCGCCGCTCTCTGCAGCACGGGCCATCTCTGTGATGTCGGTTACATTCGGGCTCAGCTTCATAATCACCGGCTGCTTTGCATATTTTTTCACTTCTTTTGTGATTGCCTCAAGAGCCTTTGGATTCTGGCCAAAGGCAATACCCCCCTCTTTTACATTTGGGCAGGATACATTGATCTCCAGCATGTCTACAGGCTCATTGGCCAGACGCTCTACTACCTCACAGTAATCCTCTGTGGTCTTTCCGCACACATTTACGATGATCTTTGTGTCGTATTTCTGAAGGAACGGGATGTCTCTTTCACAGAAAACATCGATTCCGGGATTCTGAAGTCCGATGGCATTGAGCATGCCCCCGGTTGTCTCTGCAACGCGAGGGGTAGGATTGCCCGGCCATGGCACATTTGCCACGCCCTTTGTCACAACCGCGCCAAGATGGTTCAGGTCTACAAACTCACTGTATTCCGCACCGGAGCCAAAGGTTCCGGAAGCTGTCATTACCGGGTTCTTCAGGGTAACTCCGGCAAGATTTACGCTCATTTTACTCATAACTCCACCTCCGTACTAAGGAATACCGGACCATCCTTACATACTCGCTTATTGTGTACATGGGAGTGGGAATCCACCTCTGTGGACTGGCATACGCAGCCTAAACATGCACCGATTCCGCATGCCATGCGCTCTTCCATGGAGATCCAGCAGGGAATGCCTTTTTCAAGGGCATACGCCTTGATTGCACGAAGCATAGGCTTTGGTCCGCAGGCAAAGATCACGTCTGCTTCCAGAGCATTCTCACGGATGGCATCCATTACATTTCCCTTTGTTCCGGCAGAGCCGTCCTCTGTGGCAATGTATACGTCACCGTTTTTGGCAAATTCCTTATCAAGAAACAGCTCGTCGCGGTAGCCAAGAACTGCCATTTTCTGTGCATGCAGCTGCTTCATGGTCTCAAGCATAGGCGGTACACCGATGCCGCCGCCCATAAGGAATACTTTTTTGCCTTCTGCTTCCTCTAACGGAAAGCCGTTTCCAAGAGGTCCGAGAAGATCCAGCTGTGCGCCTGCGCCAAGTCTGGAAAATCCTTCTGTACCTGTATGTTTGCCTGTAACGCGGTAAACAAGACGCAGTGCGCCCTTCTCCTTATCGATTTCACACAGGCTGATAGGACGGGGAAGCAGCTTGCCCCCATCCTGTGTATATACGGAGACAAACTGTCCCGGTTTTGCGTTTCCTGCTATGGTCTTCGTCTGCAGCCACATGCTGTAGATATCTTTGCCAATGCATTCCTGGCTGATCACAGTGCAGGTTTCTTTTACCTTTGTGCCCATTTTCTTCCTCCTAGCGGTTTTCCAGTGCTTCGCTGATATCCTGTACCATGTCTTTTACAGCCTGGCGGGAAGCATCCGCATAGTTTGCCTCACCAAATTCCGCATATTTCTCCTGTTTGTAGGCTGCAATAATTCCTCTGGAAGAGTTTACAATCGCGCCAAGTCCGTCCTTGTTGAAGAAATGTACAAGGTCAGCGCCCTTACCGCCCTGTGCACCGTATCCAGGTACCAGGATGAAGGTTTTCGGCATCAATTCTCTTAATACCTTGCCCATTTCCGGATAGGTTGCGCCTACTACCGCACCTACATAGCTGTAGCCGTCTCCCATAAAGTCAGCGCCCCACTCTGCTACCTTCTCACCAACCCACTCATAAACCGGGCGGCCTTCTGCGATTCTGTCTTGGAACTCGCCGCTGGACGGATTGGAAGTCTTAACCAGCACGAAAATTCCCTTTTTCTCTTCTTTGCACACATCTACGAAAGGTTTCACGCCGTCAGTTCCAAGGTATGGGTTTACAGTCGCAAAATCCTCATCAAAGGGTGCGTAGGTCTTGCTTCCGATCTGAATCTTTCCAAGATGTGCAGTTGCATAGGCAGCGGATGTGGATCCGATGTCGCCTCGCTTAATATCTCCGATCACCACCAGGTTCTTCTCCTTGCAGTAGTCAATGGTACGCTTGTAAGCTGCAAGTCCCGGAAGTCCGAACTGCTCGTACATAGCAATCTGGGGCTTCACTGCCGGGATCAGATCGTATGTAGCATCTACGATTCCTTTGTTAAACTGCCAGATTGCCTCTGCAGCGCCCTCTAAAGTCTCGCCGAATTCCTTGTATGCATTCTCCTGGATCTGCTTTGGAATGTAGTTCAGCATTGGGTCTAAGCCTACTACAATAGGCGCACCTGTTTTCTTGATATTTGCAATAAGTTTGTTGATCATGGATGTTGTCCTCCTGGATATATTTTATAGGAAGCCAGGCACCACAGGGCATGGTCTGCCAGGATGCCGGTCCTGTTGTTCACTTAAAATAGGATTATTTCACTGCGGATGGATCTGTGTAGACCACTTTGCCGTCGCAGATGGTGTACAGGATCTTTCCTTTTACTTCTTTCCCCTCAAACGGGGTATTCTTTCCTTTGGAAACAAAGTCTGCTTTATGGATGGTGTATGGATGCTTGATATCTGCGATCACTACATCTGCCGGATGACCCTCCTGCAGGGTTCCGCAGGGCAGATTCAGAATCTTGGCCGGATTGTAGCTCATCTTCTCCACCAGCTGGGAAAGAGTCAGGACTCCTGTCTCAACCAGTGCGGTGTAGCTAAGGGCAAAGCTGGTCTCAATTCCTACAATTCCAAATGCTGCGGTGCGCATGGAACCGGTCTTGTCCTTCTGGGTATGAGGAGCATGGTCTGTGCTGATAACCTGAATATAGCCTTCCTTCAGGCCTTCGATCAGGGCATCCACATCCTTTCTGGTACGAAGAGGCGGATTCATCTTGTAGTTAGGATCGTCTCTCTCAATATCATCGGATGTAAGAATGAAGTGATGGGGGCAAACCTCTGCGGTTACATTCTGAATGCCCTCTTCCTTCAGCATTTTCATCATAATTGCCACGCCTCTTGTGGAGCAGTGGCACAGATGCAGCTTCGCCCCTGTCTCAATGGCAAGAAGAGAATCTCTTGCTGCAATGGTATCCTCTGTGGAATTGCAGATTCCCGGAAGCCCCAGACGCTTTGCATTCTCGTCATCATTCATGCAGCCGTCCCCGCGAAGAGTCATATCCTCACAGTGGTCAAAAATAGGAAGTCCGGCTTTTACTGCTTCTTCCATGGCCTGCTTGCAAAGGCTTGCTTTCATAACGGACTTGCCGTCTTCTGAAAGAACAGGCACGCCTGCAGCTGCCATTCCTGCAATGTCAGAAAGCTCGCATCCAAGTTCCCCCTTGGTCATGGCTCCTGCCTGAAGCACATGGATGGGGGAAACCTGAGCCGCTTTGTTTTTCACATAGTTGGCACGGTCCGGACAGTCAATCACCGGAGTGGTATTCGGCATTGCCACAACTGTAGTCACACCGCCTCTTGCCGCTGCCTTCGAGCCGCTTTCAATGTCTTCCTTCTCAGTCTGTCCCGGATCACGGAAATGCACATGCAGATCCACCAGTCCTGGCATTACCACCATTCCTCTGGCATCTATGATCCTGTCATCCTTATCCTTTACCTTCAGCTTCTCTCCGATTTCCTGGATCACGCAGCCGTCCAGGTAAACATCTGCAATCTTGTCCATCTGGGACGCCGCATCCACAACACGACCGCCCTGAATCAGAATACCCATTTGATTCTCTCCCTTCTGGTATCTATCAAAAAATACACTTGGCATATGTTAGATTATATCACAACTATCATACACGAAAACGTTCATTTAATAAAGACTTTTTTTCCACAAGTATCTGTTTGGCCGCCAGAATTGTTTTTTTTCACACAAATTTAATTCTCCTTGACTTTTTCTGGTGCAGGTTATATAATCAATCCATGTCGAAGATTATTTAATGTAAAATCACTAGTTTTTAGAGATTATATATTTACATGATATAGTCTGTAAAATCTGGTGATTTTTTTCGCCAGAACATCTTTTTAATTTTTTATTTTTTATGGAGGTAACTCAAATGAACAAGGGCACTGTAAAATGGTTCAACGCTGAAAAAGGTTATGGTTTCATCACAGGAGAAGACGGAGCTGATGTATTCGTACACTTTTCTGCAATCAATGGTGAAGGCTTCAAATCTCTTGAAGAAGGCCAGGCTGTAACATATGACTTAACAGAGGGCGCTCGCGGAATGCAGGCAGCTAACGTTACTAAGTTATAATTGAGGCAAAAAATTCCCCTCGGATGATTCCGGGGGGATTTTTTTAACCTTTTTATTGAAATTTATGAAAAATGAATGCCTGACAGATTCGGTCTGGCGGCAGGCTGCCGAATTATTTTATTCAGCGTCTTCGCTCAGTCCGTTCAGATAGGAATCCAGTGCGGAGGTATCCATAACAGTCTCTGTCTGTACGGTCTCCTGTCCCTCTGTTACCTTGCCATAGACAGAATAGCCAATCCAGCATACAGCAACAATACATACAACAAGTGCTGCAAGCTTCTCAAGATTCAGGATCAGTTTCTCTCTTTTCATGATTTTCTCACGGTTTGCTTTCTCTGCTTTGTAAGCATCTACTTTCTTCTGACTCATAGTAGCACGTCTCCTTTGCGATGAAATATCGTCTTAAGTGAGTATAGCACACTTTTTTCAAAAAAGGAAGCGTATTCATTATACCGCTACAATAATTCCACCGTCATTTGCATACATGCTGCTGACTCCGGCCGTGTTAAGTACCACGATGTCGGTCAGCTTCATCTTCTCCTGGATGGCTTCCTTGAGCATCTGAGCCTTCTTGGGGCTGTTGCAGTGTGAAATGGCAAGCACCTTACTCTCACTGTTCTCCGTAGCTTCCATAATCTTCTCCACCATCTTTACAAGAGCCTTGTTCATGCCTCTGGCCTGGTCTAACTGGCAGATGCTGCCTTCCGGTGTGGAGCCCATGATCGGCTTGATCTTAAGTGCAGTTGCCACAAGTGCCTTCACACGGCTGAGACGGCCATTCTTGCGAAGGGTCTCCAGATTCTCCAGAACGAAAAATGTATGCTGCTCTTCAATATATTTATTCACCACGCTGATGACATCCTCAAAAGGAAGTCCAGCGTCCTCGCACTGTGCGATCTTCATGGCGATCAGGGTCTGTCCTACGGAAGCAGAGCGGGAATTAAACACGTGAACCTGCTTATCCTTCCTCTCCTCATGAAGAAGGCTTGCTCCAAGAACAGCGCTGTTGTAGGAACCGCTTAATTCAGAGGAAAGAGTCACGCAGTACACATGATCTGCCTCGCAGTCAAATGCCTTTCTGTAGCTCTCTGGAGACGGGCACGCTGACTTGGGGCATTCCGGGCAGGCTGCAACCTTCTGAAGGAAATCTGCCTGGTCAAAGGTCTCGTCATCAATTATATTCTCACTTCCCACAGTAAGCGTCAGCGGTACAGATTCAAATCTCTCATCCTGCTTCCACTGCTCCAGAAGTTCTCCGCAACTATCTATAACAATTTTATAGCTCAATTATATCGTCCTCTTTTCCATGCTATGTAGTTTTAAATACCACATCTATATTAACACATTACTACATGTTTGAAAAGAGTTTTTTCTTTCCTTTTTTGGCAATTTGCTTTATAATGGTAAATACTTATGAATTTGTTTTTCCCGTGAAAGGAGGCTCCTATGCTTGCCCTGAAAATCACTGATCAGAAAGATTTCACAAACAAACTTTTTCTCGGCGACACCTTCGACCTTTTCTGGCTGAACCAGGCCGAGATCACCACAAGCAATCTCTTTACCATTGACGGCAGACTGCAGACTGAATTTTTCGACAATGACCAGCAGGAATTTTTAAGTTCCAGCCATCGCACCTACTCACTGTGGAAAGAGGTGAAGCCCATCTGCTATTCCATCATCCGCGGGAAGCGTGCGCCGCTTTCCTTTAAGATCGTGCTTCAGTTTTCTCCCAATAAAGCTGCTGCCCTGCTTCAGAACTCGTCCCTTCCTTTTCCCCCGGAACAGGTGGCGGGACTATATCTGAACCTTCAGTACAAAAACAAAACCCTTCTTTGCACTACCGGCACTTCCCTGAAGACCTTTTTCCCGGGCAAAGAACTGGACCATCTCTGGGAGCAGTATGTAACGGAGTTTTTCAGTCATAATGAGATTTCCGCTGAGAGCTTATAGTCTCAGCTCTCCTCATCCGTTCCCAGATAAAATGCGATCATGTCTACGAATTCACTGTTCGTTGGTCTGTATTCCAGAGGATATCCGGCGATCTGTTCCAGCCTTTCCCGATGATTTTCCCAACATACATTTACAATAGTACGGATATCATGCTCTATATTGGATGGTTTGGATTTAAATTTCTTTGCCAGCCTTGGATAAATGTCCTTTGTGATCTTCATCGGTCTTTCCTGAAATTCCATAGTCATCCGTATAGCTTCTGCCACAAAATAATATCCTTTGTATTTTGATGTTGCACCTAGTTTACGTATCGTTCCGTATACCTCTTTCATGTTAAGTCCCTCCCACAATTAGTTACTCCTGCATCTGCAGTTAGCGAATTTTTGCCTCTATATATAATACGAATTAATTTCCAGTTTTTTAGCTTTTTGAGATAATTTTTTTATAAAAATGTAAAAAATTTTAGGATTTTCGTCCTGGCGGTTTTTACGCATGCAAAAAACAGTCCCGCCAGGAGGGATTTCCCCTGTCCTGGCGGGACTGTCTTTTATTTAGAATCCTGACATCTTATTTATTTGGTAAGCATAAGCAGGATCTCGTTGCTTCTCTGTACAAATTTGGTCATCTCTTCCGGAGAGAGCTGCTTGTGGCTTAACATTGCAAGATCGTAGAGTTCCTCACAGATTACCGGAGTCTTCTCAGAATCCTTGTTGCCAGCAACAAACTGAACCAACGGATGCTTGGCATTGAGCACCAGAGTCTCCTGACCGCCAAACATAGACGGATCCATGCTGTACATATTGTACATCTTCATCATATCCTGCATACGGCGGCTTTCCTCGGAAAGTGTCATCATAGCAGCAACCTTCTCATTCTTCAGGTTCTCCACCTTCACTTCCAGCTTGTCGTTCTTCAGGGCGCTGCGGAATACTTCTGTAAGTGTCTTGGATGTCTCTTCATCAGCAGCACCGTCCTCGCGAAGCTCCTCGGAAAGGTCTGCATCAATTCTCTTGAACTGGATGGTCTGATCTTTCTGCTCTAAGTGGGAAATAAATGCGCTGTCAATGTTGTGCTTCAGAACAACCGCATCCTTGCCTGCCTCACGGAACATATTGATGTACTGGCTCTGCTGAACCTCATCTGTTACATAGAAGATGGAAGTCTTCTCAGGCTCTTTCTCCTTGGAGTCTTCTTTATTCTCTTCTTTGGCTTCTGTGGTTTCCTCAGCCTTTGTCTCGGTATTCTCTTCCGGCTTCTTGTTCTCCTCGATGCAGTCTTTCAGAGTGAGATATTTGCCGTCAATGTTCTTGAAAAGAATATAGTCATTCATCTTGTCTGCAAACTTGCTGTCCTTGATGCAGCCATATTTGATAAATGGGCTGATGTCATCCCAGTATTTCTCATAGGACTCACGGTCTGTCTTGCACATTCCGGTAAGCTTGTCTGCAACCTTCTTGGTGATGTACTCGGAAATCTTCTTTACAAATCCATCATTCTGCAGGGCAGATCTGGATACGTTCAGCGGCAGATCCGGGCAGTCGATCACACCTTTGAGAAGAAGCAGGAACTCCGGAATAACCTCTTTAATATTATCTGCAATAAATACCTGGTTGTTGTACAGCTTAATGGTTCCCTCAATGGAATCGTACTCTGTATTGATCTTCGGGAAATACAGGATACCTTTCAGGTTGAACGGGTAATCCATGTTCAGATGGATCCAGAACAGAGGCTCCTTGTAGTCCATGAATACCTTGCGGTAGAATTCCTTGTATTCCTCATCTGTGCAGCTGTTCGGATGCTTCATCCACAGCGGCTGCGGGTCACTTAAGGATACCGGGCGCTTGTTGATCTTTACTTTATCCTTGGCAGGAGAAACTTCTACTACTTCTTTCTCCCCTTTGTCGTTCTCTTTCTCCTCAGTCTTGGCATCCTCGTGGATATGTTCTACAACCACATCATCCTCGCGAAGCTCGGACTCATCGATGGTCTCATATTCCTGAGGAGCATTCTCCTTGGAAAGATAAATATTCACAGGCATGAAAGAACAGTATTTCTCAATCACTTCTCTCATACGATACTCATTGGAGAACTCTGTGCTCTCATCATTAAGGAACAGGGTGATTTCAGTACCAACTGTGGTCTTATTGCCATCCTGCATATCATACTCTGTACCGCCGTCGCAGGTCCAGTGTACCGGAGTTGCTCCCTCTTTATAGGAAAGAGTATCGATCTGAACCTCATCGGCTACCATAAATGCGGAATAGAATCCAAGTCCGAAGTGTCCGATGATCTGGTCATCTGTTGTCTTGTCTTTATATTTGGAAAGGAACTCAGTTGCGCCGGAAAAAGCGATCTGAGTAATGTACTCCTCTACTTCGTCTGCTGTCATACCAAGACCTGTATCGATAAATTTCAGGGTCTTCTCTTCCGGATTAACGATTACATGAACCTCTGCCTTGTAATCATCTGGAAGTGTATACTCTCCCATAACATCCAGCTTCTTCAGCTTGGTGATGGCGTCACAGCCATTGGAAATCAGCTCTCTTGCAAAAATGTCGTGATCAGAATATAACCATTTCTTTATAATTGGAAAAATATTTTCACTGTTAATTGATAAACTACCATGCTTTTCAGCCATGCAGCTCACTCTCCTTTGTCTTCTAAATTATACAAACTATAGTAATACCAAATTTCCCAAAAGTCAAGAAAAATTTAGCACTCATTCAAAATGAGTGCTAGTAATATTTGTTAATGGATGGAATGATCTATAAAAAAGGTCTGATGTACACGGACATTCCTGCGGGTTCTGCCGCCAAAAAGGGGAAGCTGTTATCAGCCTCCCCTTTCATCATTCATGCTTTTTTATTTTTGAAAAAGCTGAATGCTTATTATTTCTTCTTATTGCGGTAAACAAGGATTCCTGCAATCAGTACCACTGCAATTACCAGAATGATTACGAATGGAAGGATTGGTGTGTTATCACCAGTCTTTACTGCGTTCTTCTGGTTTGCATCGGACTTGTCAGCAGCAGGTGTCAGTGTCTGATTCGGTGCTGCTGCAACGGTGAAGTTCACCTGTTTGGTATCCTGTGTGCCTGTGTTTACCCAGTTGCTTCCATCGAATTTCTGCTGGTTGTAGGTTACCGTTAAGGTGTAGTTACCGCTCTTGCCCATACGGAAGGTTGCGGAATATGGAGCTTTGTCCCAGCTTCTTGATTCCAGAACTTCCCAGTTCAGAGGCAGATATCTTACATCACCCTTAATCGGGTTCTCAATGTCGGTTCCTGCTCCAACTGCTGTGAAGGTGATCTTGGTCTCTGTGGTGTAAGAACCATCAGAGCTGATTCCTGTAATTGTGTTCTTGGAAGCATCGGAAACGATCGGTCCGCGGCTTACAGAAACATTTACAGATACGATCAGGTTCAGGTTATCCGGATTGGTCACGCCATCTGGAAGGGTAACGGTACCATTTACAGAGAACTTCTGTGCTTCTGCACTGTTCTGGTTGTAAGCACATCCATTTACATCCCATGCTACGGAAGCGTTCATGTCGCCTGCTGTAGTGGTAATCTTAACTGTGGATGGGAGCTGTAATCCCTCTGCGGATTTCTCCACGCCGTTTGCCAGAGTGATGTCTGCTGGCTTGCTGACTGCGGTAAGCTTAACAGCTGCTTCAGTTACAGTGAAGCTTACAGGGATTACGATTTCTGTGATCTGGTCTGCTTTGATGGAGATGTTCTGGCTGTAAGAACCAGCTGCTAATCCAACTGCAGGTGCTACGGTAAAGGATGCCGTCTGACTGGAATCCAGTTCTGCTACCGGCAGATTGCCTAAAGTGAACTCACTTCCACTGATGCTTACAGTAAGGTTTGTCAGTTTCACATTGCCTGTGTTCTCAAGAGTTACAGTTGCTGCTACAGGTGCTTCTGTGTAGCCAACCTCTTTGCTGTCAAATTCTACCTTTGAAGGATCTGCAGTCAGCTCCGGAGCTGGTGCCTCCTTAACAGAGTAGGAAACTTTAAGAGCAAGCAGGGTATCTCCAGTCTCTGCATTGACAACTGTTACAGTATCCTCAAAGTCACCAGTCTCGCTGGTATCATTTGGTGTAATGCTTAATGCTGCTGTAGTACTTCCATCTGCTGGAAGCTCAATTTCTTCAGAAGCAAAGGCTGCTGTTACAAAATCTTTATCAGTCTGTACTGCAAGCTTCACAGTTCCGGTACCGGAATTCTTCAGTTTTACAGGTGTAGGTGCAGTATCCGCATCTACGGTAAACTCGCCAAGGTTTACAGTGTTGTCCGTGATTGTTTCATCTGCTGCTTCAATCTTCGGATCATTCTGAACCTCTGGTTCTGATGGAACTTCCGGAGTAGGCTCTGCCGGTTCCTCAGTTGGTATCTGATTGTCGGCGGATGGTTCCTCGGTTGGAGTTGGGTCAGTTGTCGGCTCCTCAGCTGGTGTCTGATCATCTGCTGCCGCTACTACCATATCCGCATTGAAGGAAACCTCTGTACCCTCTTCTGTGGTATAGGTAATGGTATCCTTGTATTCTCCGGCCTCAACGCCTGCTCTTGGCATGATCCATACGGATGTCTGCTCTCCGGTTGCGAGAGGCTCATTGATATCCTGTACCATAAAGTGTTCCGGGCTGATCTCGTTAAAATTCAGAGTACCTGTACCGGTGTTCTTAATGGTGACGGTCTTTGCTATGGAATTAGATTCCTCCTGTGTGAATCCGGCATCTACAGTTCCGAAATCTACAACTGCAGTTCCGTCCTCTGATGCAGTATCCGCAGCTGCCTCAGCTGCATAAGAAACTTCCTCCGGTGCCTGTGCATCCTGCGCATTGTCTGCCTCAGATGCATCGTTGCTCTGACCTTCTTCTGGAATTTCCAGATAGTCTTCTGTTCCAATATCGATTACGCTGTCATCTGTTGCGGTATCAGCCGGCTGTGCAGCATCTGCAGAATCAGCTGCTGAATCAGATGTATCTGTGGTATCTGCTGCTGTCTGGTTCTCTGCCGGCTGCATTTCATCAGCAGAAGCTTCCGGTTCCCCGCCAATATCAATTACTTCGTCCTGAGTATCCTCTGCTGGCTGAGCATCTTCTGCCTGCTGGATATCCTCTGCGGCAGAATCCTCAGCTGCTGTATCCTGTGCAGCTGCAGCATCCGGATCCTCTGTAGTCTCCTGCGGAGCTTCCTCCGGTGTTGCCACGATTTCAACTGTGTTTGCTTTCAGCTCACCAGTTACTCCAAGCTCGGACTTTCCGGTGATCTTCAGCTGGATCTTATTTCCAAGATCATCAGCTGTAAGCTTATAAGTTTTCTCCGTACCAACCTCTGTAAGCTGGTCTCCTGTTTTCCTTGACCAGCTGAAGCTTACGTAGTCATCACTAAGCCCCTCTGGTGTAGCTTTGGTATAATCTGCGCTGAGTTCAGATCCTACAGCTGCAGTTCCTTTGATTTTCAGCTTGCCTCCTAATTCTCCGGACGGTACCGCAGAAGCGAATACCAGTGACGGAAGCAAGGAAAGCATCATAAGAAAAGTCATAACCATTGCTATAATTTTCCTAGATCTCATATGCCATCCTCCTTTACATTCCCCTTTTGGCTGAGTCTTAACATTATCGTAACATATTTTAAACATTTCTACAAGTGCTTTTTACAATGCTGTAAACTATGGGTCGCCTTGTAAAATGCTGCACCTGTATCTTTGTTTATGGTTATTATAGCAACCTGATTTTACGTCTATGTAATATGAATTTATCCAACAGGATTACTGGCAGTCCTTATCCCTCTACGATCAGATATTTTCCATCTGGCAGGACAAATACCTCGCTGGCTTCCTCCAGTTCGTCATCGCTCATACCATTCACATCCGCGCCCATACCGGACAGGTATTTACGCACCTCGCTGATGGAATCTGCCACCACTGCCATGCAGTCCTCAAGAAAAGCCTCTGCCTCCTCATAATTCTCTGCTACAGGCTCATCAAAAAGCTGTTCCTGATTTTCCAAAAATGTCTGGATGCACTCTTCTGTATACATCTTATATACCTCCTTTTTTATTTGCTGCATTTTTCCTCATAAAGATCCAGGATGTCTTCCGGAGATTCCACCAGGGCATCTGCGCCGTTCTTTAAAAGCTCTTCTTTTTCCCGGTAGCCCCACAGAACACCTACAGTATACATGCCTGCTGCCTTGCCTGTCTGCATATCGGTTCCGGAATCTCCCAGATACATGCACTCCTCAGGCAAAACGCCAAATGCCTGGGCCGTCTTTAACGGACCGTCCGGTGCCGGCTTCTTTCTCACAGAATCGCTCTGTCCCATCACCATGTCAAAGATCTGATCTCCAAACATTCTCTTTACAACCTTTACAGCTGCCTCGTGGGGCTTGTTGGAGCATACGCCAAGCTTTACCCCGTTTTGCTTCAGGGTTTTTAAGGTTTCCGGCATTCCAGGGTAATGCTGTATTTTATAGAAAGGATCCTTGTCAAATTCCTTTCTGTAAAGCGCCCTCGCTTCCTCATAATGCACAAGCTCTTTATCTCCTGCATCGAGGAGAAGCCGCTTCACCAGCATATCCGCACCGTTTCCGCAATAGTATTTGTAATTTTCTACAGGCATAGGCTTCAGGCCGAATTTCTCAGCCACCTGATTTCCTACAGCTGCCATGGAATCCAAAGTGTAAGCCAGAGTTCCGTCCAGATCAAAAATACATGCTTTTATCATTTTTCCATTCCTCTTATGTCTATTCCAAGTTTCTTAAGTTCATGTACCAGTCTGCCCACAGGAAGACCAACTACATTATTATAATCTCCGCAGATTCCCTTTACGTAGATTCCAAATTTCCCCTGGATCCCGTAGCTGCCGGCCTTATCCATAGGCTCTCCTGTTTCAATATAAGCAAGCAGTTCCTCCCTGGAAACCGGATAAAACTGTACATCTGTCTTCTCATTGAAGGTGTGGGCCTGCCAGGTATCTTCTTTCTTAAGCAGAAGGGTCACTCCTGTATAGACCTGATGCGTCTCTCCCTGCAGCTTCCAAAGCATCTGAAAAGCATCCTCCTTATCAGAAGGCTTGCCAAGAATTTGGCCGTCATAGGCCACCACTGTATCTGCGCCGATGATCAGCTGCGGCTCCTTTTCATTCTGGATCATCTTCCTGACTGCAGATGCCTTATCCCGTGAAAGTTTTTCTACTGTTTCGGCTGGATCTTTGGTATCCGCTTTTTCCTCCCCGCCGCTTACAAACACGGAAAATTTCACTCCGGTTTTTGCAAGCAATTCCTTTCTTCGAGGGGAGCCCGAAGCTAAAACAATTTTCTCCATAATCTCTCCTTTTCTGTGTTATCAGTATAACCCTCTGTGTATATCGACGCAATGATTTTTTTCTTTTCTTTTTGCTCCAAAAGTATTACAATAAGGTCAGCCCCATCTGTTTGTTTTCACGGCAGATGGAGAACCGCGAAAGGAGCATACAATATGGCAAAAATTAACAAATATTGGGGTCTGGTTGCCCTTGGTGCAGTGACTGCCGCAGCAGCCGGTGCTGCAGCCGCCGCTTTTGCAAAGCGCAGAGTTCTGGAGCAGGTAGCTGATGTTGAAGATGATTTTGAAGACGAAGAAGAGACAACCCCGCAGCCGGAGAAAAAGGAAGTTCACGAGGATTTCATCTCCTGGGAAGCCACCTCTGAGGAAGAGGATTCCGAAGAATCAGAAGAAGACGCAGAACCTGAGAAAGATTCTGAGAAGGATCTCGAAGAAGATTCTGAGGATGCAGACGAAGCAGAAGAAACTGCTGACGGCGAAGCCGTAGACAATGCACTGGAAGAGGCAGAGAAAATTGCCGATGAATTTGAAGAGGATCTTGCAGAAGCTAAGGAAGAGCAGGATAAAGAAGAGGCTTCTATTCATATCGACTGATCTTAACTGATTTTTAGCAATTCATTTTTTTACTGACAATGCAAAATCAAAAAGACCATTACACAGGAATTTTCCCGCCGCAATGGTCTTTTCTGATTTTGCAGAATGCTATGAAAGCACGTTTGCTTTTTATCTTCTATTAAGCCTTCGGTAATTTGAAGGAACTCTTAAGGGATACAATACGGTTAAATACCGGTGCTCCCTCCTTGGAGTCGTGGATATCTGCACAGTAGAATCCGTTTCTTACGAACTGATAGCTGTCATAGCCTTTTGCCTTAAGAAGCTCTGGCTCTACATAAGCAGAAACCTCAACAAGGGAATTGGGGTTCAGGTTCAGCTCGCCAGTTTCCTTATCGTATACACCCTTCTCCTCGTCAACAATGTTCTCATAAAGGCGTACCGGAACCTTGCCGGCATTTGTTGCCTCTACCCAGTGGATGGTTCCCTTTACCTTACGTCCGTCAGGTGCGTTGCCGCCTTTTGTCTCCGGGTCATAAGTACAGTGTACCACATGAACGGTTCCGTCATCGTCTGCCTCAAAACCTGTACAGGTTACAAAATATGCGTTCATCAGACGCACTTCTGTTCCCAGGAACAGACGTTTGTATTTCTTCGGCGGGTCGATCATGAAGTCTTCTCTTTCAATATAAAGCTCTCCGCTAAACGGAACCTTTCTGGTTCCAAGTGCCTCATTCTCCATATTGTTCGGAGCATCCAGGTACTCTACCTGTCCTTCCGGATAATTATCGATCACCAGTTTGATCGGATCAAGAACTGCCATGTAGCGCGGAGCCTTTAATTTCAGATCCTCACGGATGCAGTACTCAAGCATTGCATAATCCACAGAACTGTCAGCCTTGGAAACACCGCAAAGCTCTACAAACTTCTGAATAGATTCCGGAGTATATCCGCGGCGGCGCAGACCGGAAATGGATACCAGTCTCGGGTCATCCCAGCCATCTACGATTCCGGTCTCAACAAGCTTCTTAATATAACGCTTACCGGTTACTACGTTGGTCAGATACAGCTTTGCAAACTCGATCTGCTTCGGCGGATGCGGATACTCAAGCTCTCTTACTACCCAGTCATATAGCGGTCTGTGGTCCTCAAATTCCAAAGTACAGATGGAATGGGTAATTCCCTCGATTGCATCCTCAATTGGATGTGCAAAGTCATACATCGGATAAATACACCAGGTATCACCGGTTCTGTGGTGGCTTACATGTGCCACACGGTAGATAACCGGATCACGCATGTTCATGTTCGGAGAAGCCATATCGATTTTGGCACGGAGAACCTTCTCTCCATCTGCGTACTTGCCGTCCTTCATCTCCTCAAACAGCTGAAGGTTCTCTTCTACGCTTCTGTTGCGGTATGGGCTCTCTTTCCCTGGCTCCTTTAAGGTTCCGCGGTATTCCCTGATCTGGTCAGCACTTAAATCGCAGACATAGGCTTTGCCTTTCTTGATCAGCTTTACAGCAGCCTCGTACATCTGTCCGAAATAATCGGAAGCAAAAAACAGTCTGTCCTCCCAGTCTGCTCCCAGCCATTTGATATCTTCCTTGATGGATTCTACAAACTCAGATTTCTCTTTGGTCGGGTTTGTATCATCAAAACGCATGTTGAATTTACCGTTATATTCTTTTGCCAGTCCTGCATTTAAAAGAATGGATTTGGCATGTCCTATATGAAGATAGCCGTTTGGCTCTGGCGGGAAACGGGTATGAACGGTATCATAAACTCCTTCTGCCAGGTCTTTATCAATGATATTTTCAATAAAATTTTTGGAAACCGTTTCGTTCTCCATGTTTCTCCCTCCTGAAATCCTCTGTTATTTATAGCATATGAATACTATCAGTTAGTCTTAAAGCCTTCTTTTACAGGCTCCAGTTGATTTATCTTATCATAATCCCTCTCATTTTAAAAGTTTTTCTTAATAAAAACTTACTAAATTTCTGATTATCTTTTCAT
>ULLX01025590.1_pt1 | contig 20984 bp, 19 predicted proteins | sample 1951501 | NCBI WGS metagenome assembly ULLX01 (sample SAMEA4835535, study PRJEB28245) | human gut metagenome | biome: gut microbiome; material: fecal sample | place: Denmark | collected 2008
GCGGCTGGTGTAGAGGTAGCCGTCGGGTTCCTGTGCGGCGGCCACAATCACCAGTACACTGTCGATGTACTTAGCCAGTTTCTTGTCCGGGTAAGTCTGTAACAGGTAGCTGGCACCTTCAATGGTTTTATAGACGTCCGTATCGTCAAAGGCCAGTCCGCCGACTTTTATCGTATCGCTGGGATGCGCTGCGTTAACGAAGTTCTGATATCTTCCCGTTTCCTCGCATTTGCTGAAAGCAAGAGGGATGGTTACTTCGCGGCTTGCGTTGAGGCGCTGCCCCCAAAAGGAATCGGTTACTTTCACCGAAGTGAAGGGCACAGGGTCAATGGGGTAGCCGTGCGACTGATTTTTCACTTGTGCCTGACCACCTATGGCAGTGGCAAGCATCAGAGTACTTATTAAAAGCTGTTTCATAATATAGTTTTTATTATTATATGCAAATTAAAAAAGACATAAAACATTCATTTCATATTTATCCTATTCTCTATTTTTTTATTTTAAGCTAGCTCTTCTGAGATTAAATATCATATTATTCATATTACTATCTTCATCGTCTTATCAAAATTACAAAAGTTATGAATAAATTAAAATTACATAGATAGAGTTTCACCATTAAATTCGTACAGAGCTTTGTAAAAAGCATTAATATTTTCTATCGGGACATGTGGTGGGACATCACAACCTGTTGATAGAACAAAATTTCTCCACTGCTCAGTTTCTTTCAATAATATTAAAGATTTTGCTTTTACTTCTTCAGGAGATGCCATTTTTAATATGCCCACCGGATCTAAATTACCCATGATCAAAACATCTGCCGGACTAATTTTCAAAGCTTCTTGCATATCAGCTTTATTGCCAAAATGATACCCCTTAGCACCCGTCTTTATCATTGCGGAAGTGCAGTGCCCCGTGTTCCCACAGTTATGCAAAATAACAGCAAACGAGTCATCTTGCACTGCATCAATTATCTGTTTAACATATAATGAAGAATATTGGAAACAATCATCATTCGATAGTAACCCTGCTGCAGGCTCTGCCATAATAACTCCTGCTACCCCCGTTGCCTTAATTGCTTGACAATAATTAATCATAAAACTTGTACATTTCTCAAGCAACAAAGTAGCTATTTGAGGTTCTGTATAAATTACCATCATTATTTCCGTCATATCAAATAGACGCCCTGCCAAAGAATAAGGGCCTATACAACCTGCAAATACAGGTTTATCAATAGATGAAGCCGCCAGAGAATCAGCCTTTAAATATTGAGGAATACGAGCTACATCCAACGATGGTATAGAAAGATTATCAACCTCCTCAAATGTGGAAACTAAACGTCCTATCACCGTTGGCACCTCTTCATCAGTCATACGAAGTGGAGCACCAAAAGCCTCTGCTTCAACAGTCAAATCCATAATTGTTGTACAGGCAATGGCCTGTGGATAGGCCTCATTCAAAGCACAGATAGCCTTATAATGAATCTCTCCATCAGTAACAGCATGAAGCACCTTTTCGCCAAGCAATTCTATACCTGGATGCGTCATGATTGGTATGGCATATCTCTTATTCGAATGAATAACATCATCTATCCATTTAGATACATTCATAATATTTTATTTTTATTTCTATTTTTATAACAATCCTTTTTAGCACAAAGCTCACATCCATATTTTTGTTTTACTATCTTCTTACCTATAGCGATGATTCCACTAACTGACTTAATGGGGGTCATTAATGAAGAGGAATTCAAAATTATCCCACAAGGTTGTTCGGGTAATAAAGAAAATAATTTTTGCTGTTGAGACACATGCCATCCGCAATAACCAGGACTATAAGGATAACTTATACCATAGCCATCAGCCTCCACGCTTTGTTCAACCTCTTTACAAACCTCGTGTACCACCGCCTCAGCTATGGCAGACCCCAAAGCATCAACCAAATATTCTTTATAAATATCACCAGACAGTTTCACTTCATACTGAAAGTTTTCAAATTCACTACCCGCAGTTGCCACAAAAAGTACATATTGGTCAGCATTAAACAGATAAGGAGTGATTACAGCACCTGTATGTAAATCGACCTCCTCTACTCCTACATAATTTTCAGAAACTCGCCTAGCTTCAAAAAAAGAAAAAAGACAAGAAGGATTGCACCTGGTAGCGATTTCTTTCTTCAAAGACTCCAACTGTTTACACATCTTTTCATCAGGAACGTAGCCTAGTCCCATAGAGAGGTAAACAGCGTTCATGTCTATCTGCAACTTATCCCAAGTAACATTAATATGAGTAAAAACTCTATTCATATCACCAAGCGTATCAGTTTTTAGCAATCAATTTCTTAGCCATGGCCACGGCTGCATTAGCATTGCTGGTATAGCCATCAGCCCCTATTACCTGAGCAAAAGTATTATTGACCGGAGCTCCTCCAATCATTATTTTCACTTTCCCCTTCAACTCAGACGCTTCGACAGCCGCAATCACTTCCTTCATATAATTCATTGTGGTAGTAAGCAAAGCCGACATGCAAATTAAATCAGCCTTGTGCTCAATAGCAGCTGCTATAAACTGTTCACTAGAAACATCTACCCCTAAATTTATTACTTCAAAACCACATCCTTCGAACATTGAAGCAACAAGGTTTTTTCCAATATCATGCAAGTCCCCTTTCACAGTTCCTATCACGACCTTACCTATGTAAGCATCATTTCCACCCTGCATCAACGGCTTTAATAAATCTAAGGCCCCCTTCATGGCACGTGCGCTAAGCAGCAGATTGGGAACAAATACCTTGCCTGATTCAAACTGAGCACCAATCTCTTCCATTGCCTTTATCATATAATTATTGATAACAATCTGTGGCTCAACATGCTGTTCTATAGCTTCAGCTGTAACTAACTTTGCTTGATTCAAATTTCCTTTGAGAATAGCCTCATACAATTCATTCAATTCCATATGCATTTTTTATTTTCTTATTTCTTTTATTGCCTCCATCATGGCCACAACATTCTTCACAGGAACATTAGCTTGTACATTATGCACAGAGCTAAATACAAATCCCCCATCGCGACCAAAGATATCACATAAATCCAAAACTTGTCTTCTAATTTCATCTTCTGTTCCATAAGGCAAAACCTTTTGTGTATCAATACCACCTCCCCAGAAACTAATATTTTTACCAAAAGTATCTTTCAAGTGTTTAGGATCCATTCCATCAGCTGAAATCTGTACTGGATTCAATATATCAAATCCTGCATCAATCAGCCCGTCAATCAAAGGTAACACAGCACCACAAGAGTGTTTAAATGTTTTCCATGTAGTGTGAGAATGAATCCAATCGTTCATTTTTTTATAATAAGGCAAATAAAGCTCTCTAAAAGTATCAATTGAGCAGAACTGACTGTTTTGTGTTCCAAAATCAGTTCCACAGATATAAACTACATCTACTGTATCGCCTACCTCACGATGTAACTTCTTTAGATTCTGAATAGCAATATCTGTCTGTCTATCAAATATCTCTTTCACATAATCCGTTCTAATGACCGTAGACATATACCACTCTGCCACACTGCGTATTCCGTGCGGATTTTTCAAGTTGATAGCAGGTACCATCGCCACATCGCCTAACCCCATACCACCAAAACTAGCCACTACTGCACGTCCGCTATTAGCAATATTCATTATAGCCTTCTTCCAATAAGCCAGATCTCTGTCAGATATTAGACCAAACTCTTCCAAATTATCTTCTACTCGCAAATTTTGATCATCGATTTCACCTTTTTGACGCTCAATAGCATTGAAGAAATAGCCTGACTCAGGTAATACCCCACTGGGTTGTTGCGATTCATCTCCTTGTGGAAATGCGTAGATAGCACCTCCCCTATCCTGAAGTTTAAATCCTTTCGGAAGCATTACCTTCTGCCCCCAAGGCATCTTCACCTGCTGCCAGTCAATCTGTCTCACTCCAAACATATTTTCAGGACCAAATACGCCCACTGTATCAATACCTAGTACCTGAGCCAGATCATCTTCAATAATTCCTAGCATCTGATAAGGTTCAAAAATATAAACTGGATGATTATCCAGTCCGTAATATTCTCTAAGCTCTTCTATTACTTTACAATGAATACCTGTTACTGTAGTTGCACCAAAGTCGAAAGCTATCTTATCAGCCGATTGATGATTTAATACTGTTTGTATGCGTTGTTTTCCATTCATTTTGTTATACATGTTTTTTAGTTACTAATTGTTCTATCTCCTCTAAAGTCTTTCCTTTGGTTTCTGGAATATACTTAAAAATAAAAAAAGCACCACTACAACAAATCATAGCATATAGCCAAAATGTACCTTCGCCACCAAGCCACTCCATAAACATAGGAAAAGTCAGCGTAAGCAGATAACAACTTATCCACAATACCGACGAAGCGATAGACATAGCCACTCCTCGAATAGCATTAGGAAATATTTCCGAAACAACTACCCACATCAAGGGAGCTAACCCAATAGCATAAAGTGCTACTGCCAACATGCAAAGAACAAGTACTCCAATACCAGCTAATTGATTGAAGTAAAAAAGTGCTCCCAAGCATAAATAGATTACCCCCATTCCGACTGTACTAATAATAAGTAAAGGCTTACGTCCCAACCGATCGGTAAGCCGCATAGCAACTAGTGTAAAAGCCACATTAATAATACCTAAAAACACACTCTGCCCCAGTTGCGAATCAATACCTACACCGGTTACGGCAAAAATGTCGGGAGCATAGAAAAAGATAGTGTTAATGCCACTCCACTGCTGCAAGAAGCAGAGAATAGAACCTATAATCACCACACGCTTTATCTTAGATATGGCACTCCAAGCATTCTGTTTTGCCGGGGTAGTAACTATCGTTCTTTGAAAAGCACTTCTCATCTGTTGTGCAAATGCCTCTCCGCCTATTTGCTGAAAGATAGCCTCAGCCTTTGCCTGGTGACCGTTCTGTATCAACCACCGAGGACTTTCCGGCACAAAAAACATACCTAACAGGAAACATGCAGATGGAATGGACATTACCCCTAGCATATACCGCCAACAATCTGCACCAACACTTAATAACAAGTAATTAACCACATAGGCCATAAGCATACCTATCACTATAGTAAGTTGGTTAATAGTAACAAAAGCACCTCGATAGCGTTCAGGAGCAATCTCAGCAATATACATGGGCGATAGAATAGATGCCATGCCCACGCCCAAACCACCAATGATACGATACACAAAAAAAGCGCCTAAATTATTAGCTATTGCCGAAGCAATAGAAGAAGCCATTAGAAGCAAAGCTGATAACATTAGAATCTTTCTACGACCATACCTATCGCTAAAACGACCTGCCAACAGTACACCAATAGTGCAGCCTATATAAAGACTGCTTACCACAAACCCTTTAGTAAACTCATTCAACACAAAATATTCAGTTATAAAAGGAATAGTACCCGAAATTACAGAAATGTCGTATCCAAATAGCAAGCCTCCCATGGCAGTAGCAAATGACGCTAAAATCAGAAAACGAAAATTATATTTGATTTGATCCATTATTCTATATGATGAATTATACCTATTGTTCTATTATAAATTATAAAGAAGCAGAGTGAAGCGGCTTTATCGTTTACCCTCAACATCACTCTGCTTATCATGATCTATTAGTATTCTGGATTCTGAATCAATAATTGATTTTTATTCATTTCATCACGTAAAATAGGAAGAAAATATGATTTATTCTCCCATGCACGTTCTTGTACATCAATTAGTTTATAATTAGCAATTTCACTTCCATACGGATAACGAATTTCTACCCCCTTTGCGTTATAAATTACTTGCGGTGCTATCATCCAACGACGAATATCAAAATAGCGATGTTGCTCAAAAGCCAATTCTATTTTACGTTCATTGCGATAACGTTCTTTCAGAGCAGTTCCAGTCTCTCCAGCGGGAATGGTAGGCATACCAGCTCTTACGCGAATCTTGTTCAAATAGTTAACAGCTTCCTCCTCTTCACCCAATTCCAAACAAGCTTCTACATAGTTAAGAATAACTTCTGCATATCGAATCTGGCGAAAAGGAAGCTTCTGATTTTCATGTTCATGATCTATAGTAGGATCTATAAACTTACGCATATAATAACCACTATAAGTAGCATTCCATGCATAAATAGGCCCTTGACGGGTATCCAAACCTGGTGTAAAGGTTCCATTGGCATTTTCATAATAACCAGTCTGCACAATACCTTCAGGATCTACTCCATAAGTATCAGAAGGACGTTGTCTCCAAGGAGCTCCATCATATAAGATACTAGCATAGAAACGTGGATCTCTATTTTTGTAAGGAGCCGCCTTATGTTCAGGGTTGTTCCAATCGAACTTCTCTCCGTTAATCATTTCGTAAGAGTCTACCATCTGCCCAATAGGCGTATTACCACCCCATCCATACCACCCATTGGGTTCATTCAGCTGTCCTAAGTTTGGTCTATTATTAAAGTCTGTAAAATCGTAGTTTGTATTATCAAAGAAATGCAAAAAAATATCCTCATCAGTACCTTTATTCAAGAAAATATTCGCATAATTTTCACTGGCTGCTTCAGAAGTAGCAAAACCACCTTCACCTATAAGTTTATACACATTAAGATCAATTACAGCCTTAGCTGCATCTTTTGCCTTTTGCCAACGTTCACGGCGGTTATCATCCATATAACTTACCAATTCCGGGTGACTGTAGTCCGAAGACCACGAAACTTTAGAATTAAATAAATCACTGGCAGCATAAAGCAGTACACGAGCTTTCAGAGCCATAGCTGCACCCTTAGTTGCACGTGCCTTGTCACCTGAAAGAGGTAATAAACCAATGGCTGTATCGAGATCTTTCACAATAAAGTCCACCGTCTCGGCCAAGGTGTTACGAGCTATTTGATAATCTTCCCCCAAATCATACACTTTAGCTATCAGAGGAACCCCACCATGGAAGCTCATCAATAAATTATAGTAATAGGCTCGTAAAAAGTAAACCTCACCCTTCAATTGATTTATATCACCTCCTTCAATACCACTTATCTCAATATTCTTTAGAAAGATATTACAATCACGAATCTTTGCATAGAAATGATTCCATGAAAGTTGTGAATTCCATACCCATCCACCAGGTGCCAAGATTCCAATATAAGTAGGAGAAATAGCACTTTGTACTACACAGGCGGTCTCCCATCCCCATACCTCCATAGCTTCGTCACAAATTGACGACATCATTACAGATTTGAATCCATAATGTTGACCAACATAGATATCATTTACAAATAGATTAATCAAAGCCTTATCTGTCCATACTACTCCATCAGAGTATCTATCAGGGGGAGTTATATCTAAAAAATTATCATTACATGCTGTCAGCAATAAGACAGTTAACAAGAGACATGTTTTTATACCTTTCATAATCATAGCATTAAAAAGTTAAGTTGAAACCAAAATTAACCACTTTATTTAACGGATAAGCATATCCGTTACCATTCACAGCCTCGGGGTCATAGTCCTTCATATCAGGACTGAAAGTCAAAATATTAAATGCATTGACATACACTCGTACTCTTTCTGTCCAAAACTTCTTTGTAAACGATTGGGGCAGCGTGTAACCAATTTCAATATTCTTTAAACGAATATAATCGGTTTTATGTAACCAGAAAGTATTACCCTGACTCACCCAATACTGATTGTTGCGATCATAGGTACGAGGATAATCATTTTGTTTTTTTTCGACTGTCCAGCGGTTGTCATAGAAACTCTTCAAAAAGTTTCCAAAATCGCCCGATTCGGTAGTTTCATAGAATACGCCACCAAATGCTCCTTGAAAGAGAACTGATAAATCAAAGCCTTTATAAGCCATATCAATATTCAAGCCAGTTGTAAACTTAGGCACAGAGCTCTTATCAATACGCACTTTGTCATTACCATCAATCACCCCATTTTTATCGTAATCTTCGAAAATAATATCACCGGGTTTTGCACCAGGCCAATGTGGATAGTTCTCAATCTCTTCTTCACTTTGGAAAATGCCAATAGCATTATAATACAAACCAGCTCCGATTGATTTTCCTGTTGATTTTTGATAATCAGGTCTTCCTGCTGCTTCATCCCAAAACTCAATCTTATTCTTAGTATAGACTCCATTGAATGATACGCCCAGCATAAAATCATCAAAATGTTTACGATAATCAATATTGAAATCAACCCCTTGATTCTTCACCTTACCAATATTTTCGTCAGGGAGTGACAAACCCGTACTTGAAGGAACCGACACATTGCGTTTGCACAAAATATCCTTACGCTTATTAATAAAGTAATCAACAGTTAAAGCCAAGTCACCATTTAAGAATTGCAAATCCAAGCCCACATTTTGCTGTATTGCTGTTTCCCAAGTAACATTTTTATTAGGAATCACATTCTCATATAATGCTTGATTGTGTTTATCACCTCCATTGGTTACATAATGATAGCTATTAAATGAGTAAGAAGCCAAGTATTGATAAGGGCTAATTAAGTCATTACCAGTTTCCCCATATGACAATCTCACTTTAGCAAAAGGAATGAAAGGCACCGCTTTCTTCCAAAAATCTTCTTCAGAAATTACGTAACCAAGCGATGCACCAGGGAAGAAACCATACCGTTTTGAATGTTCAAAAATATATGAACCTTGATATCTCCACACGAATTCCAACAGATATTTTTGCTTATAATCATAATTTACTCTACCAAAATAATTGAGTCGAGCCTCTTTACTTGCAGAACCGCTATTGTTAATTTCCTCTTGTCCACCAGCAAAGAGTTGATCCAAAGCAGTAGAGTTGAAGTATCTACGAAATGCATTAAAGTTATCGCCTCCACCAGTAATACGTTCTACACCCGCTAACACATTAACATTGTGAATATCAGCAAATTTACGATTATAACTCATCACACCACTCAGCATTAGTTTATAATCGTCCTGCATGGTTTGAGTAAGTTTAGGATCGGTCAAACCTTTCTGATTTTTAACCAAAAGAGGCTCACCATTATCGTCCATTGATACACCATCCCATGAGTAAAGATACCAAGGAGTTTCCCATATTTTTTCATTACGAATATTTTTATCAAGCGAAGCTGTACCCTTAAAGCTAAGCCCTTTAATATAAGGAATCTGAATATTAATACCAGCATCTCCATTAAAAATATAGCGTTTGTCATTCTGATAACCAGTTTCGTTTGAAGTGATTACTACTGGATTAAAACCATTCTCAAGGTCAGGTCCAGGCAAACCATTAGGCCAACGTGCCACTTGATTAGGTTTACCACGCATTATCACATTAAAGGCTGTATAATTCGGCACAGTTTGGTATTCACGATGTTCATATCGACCTGTCAGATTCATAAACAAATCAACGTATTTGTTGATCTTCAAATCAAGATTTGATTTCAAATCATATTGTGAATATTTGGTACCTTTACGACGGAACACGCCATCCTGTGTCTTAGCAGAAACACCCACATAATATTTAGCCTTCTCACTACCACCACTAATAGATGCATTAGCATAGGTTTGAGGTGACGTTGATTTTAGTGTCTCCTTAAACCAATCGGTATTTGGATAGCGCCAAGGGTCAGATCCATCTCTGTACTTCTGAATTTCTTCAGGAGAATATCTTTCTGGATTTCCAGCATACTTATCAATTTCATTCAATAAAGTAGCATATTCGGCTGCATCACACAATTTAGGAATTGTTGTAGGACTTGAAAGACCATAATTATAAGATAAGTTAACAGTTGGTCTACCTTGCTTACCACGCTTAGTAGTAATAATTATTACACCATTAGCTGCTTGAGCACCATAAATGGCAGCCGAAGCATCTTTCATAACAGACATAGATTCAATAGTACTTGGATCAATACGTTCAAGCGAACGCCCAGGAACTCCATCAACTACCACCAACGGGTTAGAGTCGCCAAAAGTATTGACACCACGTATTCTTAACGCAACACCATCATAGCCTGGTTCAGAAGTTCCTGCCAATGCTACAACTCCAGGCAAACGTCCAATCAAACTTTGACTCACGTTTGTTACAGGAGTAGCCGCTAATTTCTTAGAATCAACACTAGATACTGAACCTGACAAGGTTGCTTTTTTTTGCGAACCATAACCTACCACCACCACCTCATCAAGCATCTCGGCATCTTCTTTAAGAGATATCTCAATATAGTTTTCGCCTTTGGTACCAACATCTTGTGTAATAAAACCTACATATGATACACGTAATATGGCATCTTTCTGTACAGTAAGTTCAAAATTACCGTCAATGTCTGTCAAGATACCATTTGAAGTTCCTACTTCAAGAATAGAGGCACCAACTAATGGTTCTCCACTACGCTGATCAATCACTTTACCCTTTAGTAAACAATTTTGAGCAGCTATTGCCTGCGGCCAGCATACTAATGTCATCAATAGAAGCGTAAGAATCAAATGAATTCGTCGAGTTCCAGAATCCTTTGAGAATGAATTACTATCCATAAGCATAATATTTTAAGGTTACATAATTTCTACAATCGGTCATGTAGGTTACTTCTTGTTTTCAAGTATCACTACCCCCCATGGTTGCACATGTATCTCATCGCCCAAGTTATACTTGATATCAGTAAGAAGGTCTTTGCCCTCCGCTATGTTGTTTTTCACTGTCACATCCTTATCTGAATAATTGAATACATAATCCAATTTATGACCTTGGTCATTAGTTCCTGAACGAAGAATAACAGGAAAAGTAACCTTTTCTTCAGCTATCACCTTGCTTTCAAGTGCTACTTTACGTATAATCTTCTGTAATACCTTTTGCGATGGGTTAGTACCGATGTAAGTAAGCTTCCCCTTACCATAGTTATTTTCTGTTATTACCGGCCACTTGCCAAAGAAGGGGTGGTCTGCATAAGCCAAAGGAGTAGCCGTTTCTGGAATGAGAAACTCATACCAATCAAACACATTGTTGTCCTCCCCCACACCAAAAGGATCTCCTTTAAGCGGCAGATTACCAATATTAGCAAACTCTTGATAATGGATACCTGCTGCCTTACGTAACGGACCAGGAGCCAATGTCGGACGCACAGCAGAATATTCATTCATATAACCACTTTTAAGCATCATCACTACATGGCCACCATCTCTCACAAATTGATCAATCTTATTAAGTAGTTCATCAGTAGCTACGTATAACGATGGAATCACCAACATGTCATATTTTGAGAAGTCACTCACTTTATCACACGAAAGAATATCCACCTCAATATTTTGTTGGAAAAGGGCCTTGTGCAGATCATACACCTGATAGTTGTTCCAGTCTTTATAACGAATAAACTCTAACGCATGGTAAGAATCGTGACTGAACAAGATAGCAGCTTTATTATTCTTCTTCAAATTTACCAGTTTAGGACCTATTTTTTCTAGTTCGTGAGCTGTTACACTAAACTCATTATAAACACGATTGGGCGTCATATCATGCCCCAATATACCTTTCCAATAAGTTTCATGTCCGTAATGCAGAGTAGTCCAGTGCCAGTAGTAAACCAAGTTTGCCCCCGAAGCCAAGTGACTATAGAGATTTTGGCGCAACTGTCCATCGTAAGGAGGATTCTGTCCTCTAGAATCACCAAAGGCAATACCTTGTGCATTAGTTTCCATCACCATGTAATTGCCACTCTTACCCACTTGACGCATAAAATCGCCCGCATAACTTATAAGCTGGCCATCCTGATAATCTTGCACAGCATGGTAAACATTAACCCCAGGATAATCCATCTGTTTACAACTTTCTATTTGATCTAAATTCTGGAAAGCTGTCATGAAATCGTGTGTTACAAATTGATCAGAGCGAATATACTCTTTTACAATGTCACACTGCCAATTCAAAAAATCAGCCAACATAACTCGATAGTAACGTTCCCACTCATTCTTATATGAAGGACTGGTTACGCCATCACGGGTATAAAATTCTTCCCATGTATTAATATTCATACCCCAATAATTCAACCCCCACTCTTTATTCAGCTTAGCAATGTCACCTCCAAACTTTTTCTTTACGTAATTTCTGAAGTCTACAAAGTGGTCATGGTTATTAATTCCACGAGCTTCTACCTCATTGTCTACCTGAAATCCAATAACAGCAGGGTGTTGAGCATAGCGCTCACAAACTTTACGAATGATGCGTTCGCAATAATATTTATAAGTAGGATTGGTAATGTCCATGTTTTGACGATAGCCATAATATGCCTGTCCTCCTTGTACATGTTTTGCTAAAATTTCAGGATGTTTATGAAAGAGCCAAGCTGGTACAGAATAAGTAGGTGTACCGTATATCACCTTGATACCTGCTTTATGCAATTCATCAAGCACACGATCCATCCACTCAAAATTATAGACTCCTTCTTGAGGCTCTATAACTGCCCAAGTAGACTCACCAATACGGATAGAAGATACTCCTGCTTGCTTCATGAGACGGATATCCTCATCTAAACGCTCAGTTGGCATGTACTCATTGTAAAATGAAGCACCATACAGTACATTGTCAAACTTGTACTGTGCAGAAGCTTCCAGACCAAATAGGGCACATAATAGCAACCCTAACAATGCAAAATTCTTCATAATTTCGATTTAATTAATAAATTAGATACTAAGATGATGCAAAAGTAAACTGATATAAGAACTTAAAAAATGGACTTATAATCTAAAAAGCATGGACAAAATCACGAACACAGAAAAAGTTTCATAATTTTGCATCACAAAATATTTATAATAATGCCAATATTCTATAATTTTGGCAAAAAATATTTTTAGACCCTTAATATTCAGCAGACTATGATAAAAATTAAAGATGGGTTTAGTGGTGAGAGATCCATTATGTTTCCTAAAATGATTGTAGAACTAATGGAACAGGTTCCATTATTATCCATTCTACATATTACCTATATAGGATTTTACCCTAAAGCATTGCATCACTTTCGCGAACGGAGTGAACCTATAGACCAAAACATTTTGATTTATTGTGTCGATGGAAAAGGATGGTTCCGCACCAACGGAACTGAGTATCAGGTTTCAGCCAACCAATATTTTATACTACCGGCAGGTATACCACATGTTTATGCAGCTGACGATGATAATCCATGGACCATCTATTGGATTCATTTTAAAGGCTCCCATGCTCATTGCTATATCCCCGACACACAACAACCACACACCATACAGCCTACACTAACATCTCGCATTTGTGAACGCATACTACTTTTTGAGGAGATTTTAAAAACTATCAATAGAGGGTATTCTATACCTAACCTTCAATATGCTACCTCATTGTTCCACCATTTCTTAGGTTCACTTTGTTACATTGAACAATATAGAAACGCAAATTCTACAGAAATTGATAGCGATAACGTGATTGAAGTGGCACTACACTATATGAAGGAAAATATTGAGAAACAAATCACGCTTCAAGAGTTTGCTGATTATACGGGTTATTCTCCATCACACTTTGCTACACTTTTCAAAGCCAAGATGGGAAATCCTCCCTCAGCTTATTTTAATTTACTCAAAATACAGAAAGCCTGCGATATGCTTGACAACACCAATCTCAAATTAAACCAAATCTGCTGCAAAATAGGTATCTGTGACTGTTTCTATTTTTCCCGACTTTTCAAAAAAATAATGGGCGTCTCACCCAAAGAATATCGTAAACGTGAGAAAGAGTAAAAAAACTGGAAACAACTTGGAAGCATACAAATCCATTCGAAACAATCAAATTCATTCACTTTTGTCCTTCGTCCAAAGTTACATTCTATATACAACGAGTGAAAAAAATCCATAAAATACATAATGTATTGCGTACAACATTTATATCGTCCCGCAAAAAATAGACGAAGCTCATAGCTGCATTTTGGAGTTTATACGAATAAGGAGTATCTTTGCCCCATGAAAAAATTAGTTATCGTCGGATGTGGACGACTCGCCGGAATAGTTTCGGATGCAGTTGTCAATGGCTTGTTGCCTGAATATGATTTAGTGGGTGTATACTCTCGTACAGCAGAAAAAGCTGGACGTATCGTTGCCAAAATGCAGCAATATGGAAAAACATGTATGGCTTGCACAACCATAGAAGATTTACTGGCACTGAAGCCCAATTACTTAGTGGAAGCAGCCTCCCCTGCCGCCATGAAAGAACTTGCCCTGCCTGCATTGAAGAACGGGACTTCTATCGTCACCCTTTCTATCGGCGCACTGGCAGACACAGCTTTTTATCAGGAAGTGATGAAGACAGCCCAAGCAAATGGCACACGTGTTTATATCGTCTCCGGGGCTACCGGCGGATTTGATGTGCTGCGCACAGCCTCTCTGATGGGAAATGCAACCGCCAAGTTTTTTAATGAAAAGGGTCCTAATGCTTTGAAAGGAACTGCTGTATATGATGAGGCTCTGCAAACCGAACAACGGGTTGTCTTCTCAGGCAATGCAACCGAAGCCATCGCCATGTTCCCTACCAAAGTTAATGTAGCCGTTGCCGCCTCACTGGCTTCTGTCGGTCCCGAAAACATGCAAATGTCCATGCAATCCACCCCCGGATTTGTGGGAGATACGCAAAGAGTAGAAATAAAGAATGAGCAGGTACATGCCGTAATCGATGTGTACAGTGCCACGGCTGAAATAGCAGGGTGGTCTGTGGTGAACACCCTGCTCAATATCACATCACCGATTGTATTCTTCTGATTCGATTACCTGATATATTCCTTTATATTGGCAAGCACTTTCTCGCTCAGGCGGTCAAACGCCTGACGGGTGCGGCCAGTGGATACTTGCATGCAACGGACATGGGGATGACTCAAAAGTTGCTCTCCACCCAAAGCTCCCACCGTATCACAAAAACAAAGATTGTCACCTTCCAGCCACTTGACAAATGCCGGTTCGTCCCATGCCGGGGATAATCCGGTATTGAACAGAATCTTCTTGTTTCCCAGTTGTCCGAACTCCGCCTCATGCAACAAAACCGTGTTCTTATTGAGACAACAGAAAACAACCTCACTCTGAGCAAGAAGTTCGTTCAACGGTAGGAAACGATATCCTTTAGCTGTCGCCTCCTGCTTCTCGCTACGGGCAAAGTAGGCAATCTCCGCACCGAAAAACTTCAATGCATCCGCTATCATGCCACCGGACTTACCCAGACCCACAACACCAACTTTCAGCCCGGTAATCTCGCGCGGCATATCTTCCCATGATTCCTGACCAAACCCATGCAGACAACGCACCAACTCACTGACCACATATTCCACCACACCCTCGTCGCCATAATCGCGGATACCGGTTACGGTTATTCCCCGTTCATTGGCATAGCGGATATCCACGTTGGCGCTTTCGGGAGAGTACAACGAACAACACATCCCAATATATTTAATATCCGTACACTCCTCCAACACCGCACGGTTTATCCGGGAAGTATAACTTAGGAGCACAGCATCGGCATCTCCGATACGGGCTATAATTTCCTCATCTCCTGCCGGAATATCAGGATACATCACAACTTCATCTGCATACAAGTGCAGTTCTTTTTCTGCTGACGGAATCAGACTTACAGGTTCTATTGCTACAAGTTTACGAAACATAGTTTTTTGATTTTAGAAACGGCGAAGTTAACAAAAAGAGTGATATAAAACAAAAAGAGCTGCCATCGATGATACGTGACAACTCTTTCTTACTATCTTTACGACAATACTTCTTCTTGTTTTTATGCGGACGGTCTTTTGCAATCCAACGCCCCCCATTGCGTTCCAGCTCTATCGAGCGGTTCGCTTCCTTGAATGCCGATAGGACATCCCTGCGTTTCTTCGTTTTCATTGTTCTATAAACTTTAAATGCGTTGCAAAGATAGTCAATTAAAACGAAACTATCCTCTGCTGCCCAAGCTATTCTTATCCGGATTTATTTCAGAAACCATGTTGCGCACTTCTTTCTTATCGACTTTGGAATATAAACCCAATTGTCGTCCTGGTAATGTTTCTTCAGCACTTTTTTGTATCTTGCTCTTATTTTCGAGAGCTTTTTCTTCTTTTTTATCCATATTCTTATCTGGTTAGGTTATTTACTAATATAGTAACACACGGAGAATCCTTAAGGTTCTCTCTTAACGCAAAAAAGAGTTGCCAATGACTGACAACTCTTTTTTATCATAAGAAAATTCCTAAATTCCGGCCATTATTTCTTACTGAGCTTCAACTCTGCAATAAAGGCTGTGATAAGCCCAATACCTCCAAACGAAAGCACGCAAGCTCCATAAACCAAAGATACCGTCTCACGATAAACACGCCAGTTGTCCACATCCTTATCCAAGTATCCGGGAATTGCCGAAGTGCAAATTACAAAACCTATCAACAATCCCAATCCCATGCCCACCAGCAGGCATCCTAATTTCAATGCCGAGAAAGAAAAATTGCCATAAAGTTTCGGCATACAAGCCACATCCGGGACATACTTATCCCCCATCTTCTCAATCAGCATCAGGCGCTCCTTCTTACATACAAACAATTCAAACAGTTTGTAAATTCCTAAAGTAATGATTGCCATAATCGTAGGCACCATAATAAAATCCATCATATTCGTTTCGTTTTAAATTAGTATTTTTGTTCCTTTGTACACTTTAGACGCAGGCTTCTTTGTGAGGTTACACATTCTGCGAAAAAAAATATTTCTTTCCGGATTCTGTAACCTTATATAGAGAGTTGCGTCTAAAGAACAAAATGGAGAATAACGAAACACATATTATCCGACGAATATTGAAAGGAGAAACTGCTCTGTACGAAAACTTACTGAATCAGTACGGTCAACAGGTATTTTCCCTGATTGCCCGCATCATCTGCAATCAGGAGGATGCCGAAGAGCTGACGCAAGACGTTTTTCTGAAAGCGTTCCAGCACCTCTCCTCTTTCAAAGCCGAAAGTTCTTTCTCCACATGGATATATTCCATTGCTTATAATACGGCTATTTCGGCAGCCCGTAAAAGGAAATTTGATACCTTTGCCATGGATGATACGTTACTCGCCAATATTTCGGAGCAACAGGTTGATGAAACGCTGAACGACGAAAGCGAGGAAATTATTATCAAACTAAACAGAGCCATAGAAAAACTGAACTCTGACGAACGTGCCTTGATTACTCTATTCTACTATGAAGAAAAGACGATGAATGAAACCGCCCTGATTCTGGGCCTGACAGAGAGCAATGCAAAAGTAAAATTGCATCGCATACGCAAAAAGATATATGTACTCATTAAACAAGAGGAAGTATGAACGAAGAACAAAAAGATAAAGGACTGAAAAGAGCCGTAAAAGCGGAAAATGAATTTCGCCTGCCTTCCAACTTTGCTTACCGCACCATGAGAAAGGTGGAAGAGGCTATGCGTCTGCGGGAAAAGAAATCGGAACGAAAGACTTTATTTGCTACGATAGCAGCTTCTGTATTCTTAGCAGGATGTTGCATTGCCGGATTAACCACTTACTTTGGTGATGTCATCAAGGAGGCCTTCACTCCTACGGAAAACTTGAAACCTGACCATATTCAGATACCGGCATTCTGGGTGCTGATACTTATTACAATTCCGTTGTTCGTCCTGTTCGACCGATGGATGAGAAAACGATATTACAAGCACCATTCTTAAAAAGAAACGAGGATGTCCGTTGAAAGGAACATCCTCGTTTTTCTTTTTCAAATAATAGTTTTAATCCAATTTGTGGATAACCAGTCCCGAACGTAATTTCGGTTCAAACCACGTTGTTTTGGGAGGCATGATGTTGCCCGTATCTGCAATGTCCATCAACTGCTTCATGCTGACCGGATAAAGTGCCAAAGCAACTTTCATCTCGCCACTATCCACCCGTTTCTTCAACTCGCCCAGACCACGGATACCACCGACGAAATCAATACGTTTGTCGGAACGAAGGTCTTTTATACCGAGTACTTCATCCAGAATAAGATTAGAAGAAATGGTCACATCCAGCACACCAATCGGGTCATTATCATTATATGTACCCGGTTTAGCTGTCAGGCTATACCACTTACCATCCAGATAAAGGGAGAAATTATGCAAACTGGAAGGTTTATAAATATCCGCACCCTTTTCTTCAACCGTGAAGTTCTTGCTGACAGCAGCCAAGAACTGTTCCGGTGTCAAACCGTTCAAGTCTTTGACAACACGGTTATAATCGATAATTGTCAGTTGGTTGGCGGGGAAGCAAACAGCCATGAAGTAGTTGTATTCTTCGTCACCGGAATGATTAGGATTCTGCTTCGCTTTTTCAGCTCCCACCAAAGCGGCGGCAGCACTACGATGATGTCCGTCGGCAATGTAGAGGGCAGGCATCTTAGCAAATTCCTGGGTGATGGCATCAATATCTTCCTGTTTATCAATAATCCAGAAAGTATGTCCGAAACCATCGCCGGGAGCGATAAAGTCGTACACTGGCTTTCCGGCAGTATAATGAGCGATAATAGCATCCAGAGTAGCATTGTCAGGATATGCAAAGAATACCGGTTCGATATTGGCATTGTTCACGCGAACATGCTTCATGCGGTCTTCTTCCTTATCGCGGCGGGTCAATTCATGCTTTTTGATGACACCGTTCATATAGTCGGGAACATAAGCGCCAACTACCAGACCATACTGCGTCTTTCCATTCATGGTCTGCGCATAGACGTAATAGTTTTCTTTATCGTCCTGCACCAACCAGCCTTTATCCTGGAACATTTGGAAGTTTTCAGCAGCTTTCTGATAAACACATTCATCATGTTCGTCAGTGCCTACCGGAAAATCTATTTCGGGCTTAATGATATGATACAGGGATTTCTCGTTTCCTTTCGCTTCTTCGCGCGCTTCTGCTGAGTTCAGCACATCATACGGACGGGAAGCAACCTGTTCTACCAGGTCCTGCGGAGGACGAACGCCCTTAAAAGGTTTAATTATAGCCATAAGTCAAGGTGTGTTTTTAATGGATTATTGAGATTTCTTTTTCATGAAATGCACTATCAAATAGATGGCACTACCTACTATCAGCACAACAGATACGCCCTCGCAAAAGCCGAGGGCGAAATCTGAAAGTTCTTTTCTGAATATACTGCTCAATGCAAATATACCAGCACCTATCGTCAGATAGATTACTGCAAATTTATAGGCAGTCCTACTATTCATCTCACTTTTTGTTTACGCGGAATTTCTCGCAACCGTCTTTCAGGAAGCCTACAATCTGCTGAGCAGCAGCAATACCTGCATTGATATTAGCTTCGGCAGTCTGTGCTCCCATCTTCTTCGGTGTAGAGAAGTAGCGTCCGACAAACTTAGCTGCAAATGTTTCGTTGGCAGCAGGCATGATGTCAGTCATGTATTTCAGGTCAGCACGTTCTTCCATCAACTGAATCAATTCTGTTTCGTTGATAACCTCTTTACGGGCTGTGTTCACCAATACGCCACCCTTCGGCATTTTGTTCACCAAAGCATAGTTGATGGAGTTCTTCGTTTCGGCAGTAGCCGGAATATGCAATGAAACTACATTGCAAGTAGAATAGAGCTCATCAGCAGAGTCAACAGCTGTCACACCATCTTTTTCAATTACTTCTTTTGGGCAGAAAGCATCGAAAGCGTAGATTTCCATTCCAAAACCTTTAGCAATACGGGCTACATTACGACCTACATTACCATATGCATGGATACCTAGTTTCTTACCTTTCAGTTCCGTACCGGAAGTACCATTATACATATTACGGGCAGCCATCACCATCATGCCGAAAGCAAGTTCAGCCACGGCATTTGAATTCTGTCCCGGAGTATTCATTACGCATACACCATGTGCAGTAGCTGCATCCAGGTCTACATTATCATAACCTGCACCTGCACGTACCACAATCTTCAGTTCTTTAGCTGCATCCAACACCTCGGCATCTATGATATCACTACGGATAATGATAGCATTGGCATCTTTCACAGCATCCAGTAACTGTGCTTTCTCTGTATATTTCTCCAGCAAAGCAAGTTCATAACCTGCTGCTTCAATTTCTTTGCGAATACCGTCTACAGCTACTTTAGCAAACGGTTTGTCTGTTGCAATTAATACTTTCATAATTCTATGATATTAAAAAAGACTCACCACAGAGTCTCACTGAGTAACACTGAGTTCTACAACTCTGTGAAACCTCAGCGTGACTCTGTGGTGAATAAATATTATTAATGAAGTTTCTCAAATTCCTGCATGCAGTCAATCAAAGCCTGTACGCTTTCTTTTGGCATAGCATTATAGCAAGATGCACGGAATCCACCTACTGAACGGTGTCCTTTGATACCTACCATACCCCTTTCTGTAGCAAACTTCATAAAGTCAGCTTCCAATTCTTTGTATTCGGGAGCCATCACAAAACAGATGTTCATGCGTGAACGGTCTTCCTGTGCGGCAGTACCTACGAACATTTTGTTGCGGTCGATTTCAGCATACAGCATATCTGCCTTTTCTATGGCACGGCGTTCCATTTCTTTCACACCACCCTGTGCCTTGATCCAACGTAAAGTCTGCAATGCAGCATAGATAGGAACAACCGGAGGAGTATTAAACATGGAACCGCTGTCAACATGTGTCTGATAATTCAGCATTGTCGGGATATAACGGGAAACTTTACCCAAAGCGTCATTCTTCACGATAACAAATGTAACACCGGAAGGAGCCAGATTCTTCTGTGCACCGCCATAGATACAGATATATTTAGACACGTCGATAGGACGGGAGAAAATATCAGAAGACATATCAGCAATCATCGGAACATTTACATTCAAATCTTCCTTAAGTTCAGTACCATAAATAGTATTGTTGGTTGTGATGTGGAAATAATCAGCATCAGCAGGTACTGTATAGTCCTTCGGAATATAAGTATAAGTA
>ULLX01040360.1_pt1 | contig 19225 bp, 9 predicted proteins | sample 1951501 | NCBI WGS metagenome assembly ULLX01 (sample SAMEA4835535, study PRJEB28245) | human gut metagenome | biome: gut microbiome; material: fecal sample | place: Denmark | collected 2008
TCAATTTTTACGCTTGTGACATCTTTACGGATGAAGATATCACGATGATCCAGAAGCTCTACATTTCCATTTACATATGTATTTAATGTAGTTGTATCCTTGCCCGCCTTCTTTGACATATTGGTGATAAAGAAGACTACCGCACATACTATAACCGCTACAAATATAAACAACGGTGATACATGAATTCCTCCGCCATTTGCACTCTTCATGCAAATAGCAGCTTTCTCGATCATGACCGTAAATCCTTTCTCGGCATCCGAACGCAGATATTTACCACCGGCCTCGGTTAATGATGATGCCTTTGAATCACTGATCCGGGCACGCACTCTGGTTCCCGATGTACTCATCCATACATCTCCGGCCTCATAGTTAGCTGCAATTACAATACTGTCACTCGGAACATAGCCATCACTTGTGCTCCGATTGCTTGAAGGATCATATTCCCAGTTCTCCCAACCGAAACGGTTCTGATCACACATTGCCGTTGCAACTGCTTTAATTGCTTCAAACTCGGCATAATATGTATCAGACCAATATGTATCAAACATATCCTGTGCCTGTTCATTGTTGATCGTTACAACTACGATATCCGCACCTATCTTATCTTCATATTCTGCAATGACATCTTCCAAGCTCTTCTCTTCAGAAGATGTAAGTTTGTCTGCATAATCAAATACTCTCTGATCCGTCAGACATTCTGTGTTGCTTCTCTTATCATGCTTCAGATTCTGTTTGCTGATCAGCGCACTTCCAATCATCAGAACAAATCCGATAACAAATAATACTAAAACGGTGATCTTATATTTCTTCATATTAAATCACCTCCAGGATCATAGCTATGCCGGAAGCACACGCAGCTACCGATGCAGCAAATGCTGCTGTAAGTCCGATCGCACGGCTGACGCTTCTCGGTGGTGTACCCACACACTTACCTGTCTGACCATTTACATAGAACATATAATTCTGTCCCTGATACCGATATTCATAGATCCATACAGGCATCAATGCAAATCGGTTCGCCAGCAGTTTATTATTTGCGTTCATATTCTCAGATGTCAGGCTGGTATAACCGGAAGCTTTCTGCTCTGCCCATTTCTTTGATGTATCATTTACCTTGGTTACTGCTCTTCCCGATAACTGATCCGGCGTATAATTATATATCTCCGCCTCAAAGCCTGACAGATATTTGTTATCATGCTGAGTCAGCTGATCATAACCATATGGCTCCATCTGATCCATAATACCATCCGGCATCTCGATCGAAGCATCAACAGGGATACCGTTATACTTGATATGCAGTTTGCGGTAGACATCAAAATAGGATGTCTCTGTGTATTTTCTGTCGCCGGAGGTCCATGTACGAACCTTTGTACCAACGGCTTTATAATCTACGTTTGTATCAAAATCATACAGCCAGAACGGAACATAGACTCCTCGAAGCCGCTCCAGTGTCTTTGTAGACAGGAAATCAGATGGCAGAAACAGCTTCTTTCCAAATTCCTGTTTTAACTTTTCTTCTGCATCTCGTTTTGACACCTTAAATGGCAGAATTACATCCGGTCCATATGGATATACGATAAAATCATCCCTGATGATCGGCACCCCACAAGCCGGACATTTACCGGCAGATCCGTACTCGTTCCGGTATGTAATCTGTGTTCCGCACGCAGGACATATCATCGGTGTCTCGGATGGAATACTCTGTTCGCAGTCACTTCCACCACAGCTCATACATTTCATATGTCCGCTTTGTGGATCATACACAACATTTCCACCACAATTCATGCACTTATAAATCATGTATTCTCTCCTCCCGGGTTAACCCCTTTTTAACATTAATTTTTGATAATTATTGCATCCTTGCAGGCAAGTGATTTTGCACTCATTATATCATATGCTTCGCACATTCTATGCATTTCGCAAAATCAGCATTCTTGCGAGCAAATAATTTTGCGTTCATTATATCATATCCTTTTTTTTTCGTATATTGTTTTTCTGTTTTTGTAACATTTGAATCAATACCGAATAGTCTATAGCATAAAGAAAATTGGAGGTATTTACCATGAGTGATTTATCAGCAACACAGTGCGGTTGTGGAAAAAACGGAATGTTTGGTTTCGGCGGAGGCAGCTGCTCCTGCATCATCATCCTTCTTCTTCTCTTCTCATGCTGCGGAAATGGTTTTGGAAATGACTGTGGCTGTGGCGGCGGAAGTAATGGATGCGACTGCATCTGGATCATCCTGATCCTCCTTTGCTGCTGTGGTGGATGCGGCAACGGAAATGACTGCGGTTGTGGATGTGGATGCTAATCCTGAAATTCTGACCCCCGACTGTCATAAGCTATATCAGTTCTATATCCTTAACAGCTATAAAGCCTCTGTACGGATATAAAACTGTAAAAAAAGAACTATATGCCGGAATTATCACCGAAATCGCCTGATAATTCCGGTTGTTCCTTTATAACAGACAGGGAACAACTCATTCTGTTGTTATTTCTTTTTCATATTTTTATGCATTATATATCCATTTCTTTCATAAATAATAATTGTAAGCACTACATTACATACCTGAAAAATCCATCCGGATAAACCGTCTCTTACTTTTGAAGAAATGAAGGGAGCCTTGCATTGTATGGCACAGATACCACATTCTCATCCTCTTGACAAATTAATATCCGATGATCGTCTGTTTCTTCTGGAAGCAATTCTCCCCTTTGTTGACGGACCTATGCGTATGCCGCTCATTATCTATCTGAAAATGATGGAACTCCAACAGATCATGCGTGTGATCAACAACCAGTCCTATATCCGCCAGTGTGATTTCAACCGCGATTTCCATAATCAGAATGATATTCTGGCATCGTTAGCTCAATGTGGTTTTCCGGATATCGCCGATCAAATGAAAAATATGCAGCAGGCAATGAATATGATGCAGGTTATGAATGATATGAGCCGGACCGATTCTGCGTTTTCGGATTTTCAAAGCATTTTCCAGGCTTATGACCAAACCGTTCAAGCTGCACCGGATAATACATCTATATCCACAGATACAGAATATACAAATAATAATCCATCCATACAGGGGAACAGAACAGATGAGAAAATTCACGATTCCTCCACACATGAAAACACGGAAAATACTGATACAACTGATCAGTCATCATCCCAACATAGCGACAATTCCATGGATCACATCATGCAGTTGTTACAGGAATACGACACGAACACCCGGTCTGCAATCTAACCGGTCATTATAGATTATCCATACATATAACCGGAATCAAAATAAATCCTATAAAACAGAAAGGACGATCCATTGCCATGAATCAATTTGAAAACGACCCCCGCCTGAAAAATCTTATGCCCCTGAAACGTCAGATTATTCTGGAGCTTGCAAACGGTTCCCACAATGCTACTATGGAACAGATGCTCCCTCAGATCATGCAGTTAAACCGGGAGCTTCAAAAACGTAATCTGTCTTTCTCAAAAGAGGAATCCAATCTTATCATGGATATTATGATGGAACAGGCTTCCCCTGCCGAACGCCAGAAGATCGCTATGTTCCGCAATTTCCTGTAAAATATAAATAAGCAGTTTTGCCTGCCTTGCAGGCACACTGCTTATTTTGTATTTATATTTATGAAATAATATGATTTCTACGTTCTTCGAACTCCCGAAATCATCCCACAACATGCGCATTCCGAGCATCCGCTCTACATGCTTATGTTGTTTTTTATTTGCTTGACAGATTTATTTCATCACAATGTTTACGATTCTTCCCGGTACATAAATTTCTTTTACGATGTTACCGGTCAGCTTGTCTGCGATAGCTTCTTTTGCCTTTGCAATAACATCATCCTTTGGATCATCTTTATTGATAGCAAGAGTCGCCTTCATCTTACCATTGATCTGAACTGCGATCTCTACTGTCGACTCAACTGTCTTTGCCTCATCGAATGTCGGCCAGGATGCCTGATAAAGATATCCTTCGTAACCAAGAATGCTCCACATTTCCTCTGTGATATGCGGTGCAACCGGGTTCAATAATGTAAGAAGCGTCTTCATTTCGCCCTTTGTTACTGCATTCTTCTTATAGAAATCATTTACAAGTGCCATCATAGCAGCAATAGCTGTATTATACTTCAGATTCTCAAAGTCAGTTGAAACCTTCTTGATCGTCTGATGCATCTTTGTCTCCATATCCTTAGAGTAAGCATCACCATCTACTACGATATCCTGCAGCTTCCATACTCTCTCAAGGAAACGGCGACATCCCTTTACACCATCATCTGACCATGATGCAGCAAGATCAAAGGCTCCGATGAACATCTCGTATGTTCTTAATGTATCTGCACCATATGCATTTACAATATCATCCGGATTTACAACATTTCCTCTGGACTTACTCATCTTCTCGCCATTCTCACCAAGAATCATACCATGGGAAGTACGCTTCTGATATGGTTCCGGTGTAGGAACAACACCCTGATCATACAGGAACTTGTGCCAGAATCTGGAATAAAGCAGATGAAGTGTTGTATGCTCCATACCACCATTGTACCAGTCAACCGGCAGCCAGTATTTTAATGCTTCCTTACTTGCCAGTGCTTCTGTATTCTTTGGATCCGTGTATCTCAAGAAATACCATGATGAACCGGCCCACTGAGGCATGGTATCTGTCTCACGCTTTGCAGGTCCTCCACAGCATGGACACTTCACATTTACCCAGTCTGTCATAGCTGCAAGCGGTGATTCTCCGTTATCAGTCGGCATATAACTCTCTACCTCTGGAAGCATCAACGGAAGTTCGCTTTCGTTAAGAGGAACATAACCACATTTATCACAGTGAATGATTGGAATCGGCTCACCCCAGTATCTCTGACGGGAGAATACCCAGTCACGGAGCTTATAATTAACCTTTGCCTTACCGATTCCCTTTTCTTCCAGGAACTCGATCATCTTCTCTTTTGCATCTTTTACCTGTAAGCCATTTAAGAAGCCGGAATTGATCAGAACACCTGTTGCAACATCTGTAAATGCTGCTTCATTGATATCTACTTCTTCTCCGTCCTTTGCTACTACCTGAATAAGCGGCAGGTCGAATTTCTTTGCAAATTCCCAGTCTCTTTCGTCATGTGCAGGAACCGCCATGATCGCACCTGTACCATATGACATCAGTACATAATCGGATACCCAGATTGGGATCTCCTTCTCATTTACAGGATTGATCGCTACCAGACCATCGATAGCTACACCGGTCTTATCCTTTGCAAGCTCGGATCGCTCAAAATCGGACTTTCTGGCAGCCTGCTCTCTGTAGCTTTCGATCTCAGACCAGTTCTTGATCTCATCTTTATATTTATCAAGCAATGGATGCTCCGGTGATACAACCATATAAGTTGCTCCAAATAATGTATCACATCTGGTTGTGTAGATACGAAGCTTATCTTCTTTTCCTTTGATCTGGAAATCTACTTCCGCACCTGTAGAACGTCCGATCCAGTTCTTCTGTGATACTTTTACTCGCTCAATATAATCAACAGTATCGAGCCCTTCGATCAGCTTATCTGCATATTCTGTGATCTTTAACATCCATTCGGATTTGACCTTACGGACAACCGGCGCACCGCAACGCTCGCAGACACCATTTACAACTTCCTCATTTGCAAGACCAACCTTACAGGATGTACACCAATTGATCGGCATTTCTTTCTTATATGCCAGACCTGCCTTGAATAACTTCAGGAAGATCCACTGTGTCCATTTGTAATATTCCGGATCTGTTGTATTGATCTCACGATCCCAGTCAAATGAATATCCAAGGGAATGAAGCTGTGCCTTAAATCTTGCTACGTTATTCTTTGTTACTTCCTTTGGATGGATCTTGTTCTTGATCGCATAATTCTCGGTCGGAAGTCCAAATGCATCCCAACCCATTGGATAAAGAACATTATAACCCTGCATTCTTCTCTTTCTGGCTACAATATCGAGTGCTGTATATGGTCTTGGATGACCAACATGAAGTCCCTGTCCGGATGGATAAGGGAACTCAACTAATGCGTAATACTTTGGTTTACTGTAATCATCTGTTGCAGCAAAAGCCTTGTTATCATCCCAGACCTTCTGCCACTTCTTCTCAACAACTTTATGATTATATGCTGTTGCCATGTCATTTCCTCCTGAAAAATGTTTGTAAAGTGTAATAGGAGCCTAATCATATATGACCAGCTCCTACTATCTCTCTTATATTCTGATCGAATTAAACTCTTGAAAGATACTCGCCTGTACGTGTATCGATCTTGATCGTATCTCCTTCATTTACAAATAAAGGAACATAGAGTGTTGCTCCTGTCTCAACTACGCAAGGCTTTGTAGCACCTGTAGCTGTATCACCCTTTACACCAGGCTCGCACTCTGTGATCAGTAATTCTACAAATAAAGGTGGCTCTACACCGAATACAGAACCATTGTGAGAAACAAGCTTACAGATCTCGTTCTCCTTAACGAACTTTAATGCATCTCCGATCGCTGCTTTATTCAATGGAATCTGATCGTATGTCTCCGGATCCATGAAGTAGTAAAGATCACCATCATTGTACAGATACTGCATATCTTTTCTCTCGATATGAGCCTTCTCACACTTCTCGGTTGGACGGAATGTCTTTTCTACCACACCACCACTCTTGATATTCTTAAGCTTTGTTCTTACAAATGCAGCACCTTTACCAGGCTTTACATGCTGGAACTCTATAATCTGATAAATATTTCCTTCAAATTCAATCGTAACACCATTTCTGAAATCACCTGCTGAGATCATCTCTGCCATAATTTTCTTTTCCTCCTTAAGATATGAACTTCTTGTGACATTTTATAATATTCTACAGAATATTTCAACTACTTTTTACCAATTCCTTAGGCGTTTCCTGACCGTTTCTTGACCTCCCGGACGATTAGCGGCTGGATATGTCTCTTTCATAAGTCACTTGCGCTCTATTTCAACGTAACGGCACTAAGCTCGCCGAAAAATCCGGCTCACTAAGGGCCGACGTTGAAAAAGGCTTACTACAGAGACATATCACAACCACCAATCTGGGAATGGGGATGTAAAAGTTCTACACCCTCTATTATCTTTTAACAAAACATTGCATATTAGTTTTTGCTTTTAATTAAGTACATAGTTTATATTATAGTTTGCTTATTATTTCTTCCACTATATACTCAGGAGTCAATTTGGTGACAGGGATTGTCAGGTCTGCCGCACGTTCATATAATGGGGTGCGGTAGGTTAAGAGATCGCGTACCTTCTGTTCCGGATCGTCGCCTGATAAGAGAGGTCTGGTATTGTCCCCCGATAACCGAGATATGACCTCCTCCGGGGTAATCTGTAAATAAATAACTGTTCCGAGGGTTGCCAGCTCTGCTGCATTCTCCTCCCGGAGCGGAAGCCCGCCGCCGGTCGAAAGTACCGCATGAGTTAATGAAGCATTCAGTTCTTTTAGTGTATCTGTCTCTAACTGTCTGAAATATGATTCGCCTTTTTTACTGAATAATTCGGTGATCGTACAACCACATTTTTCTTCTATATACTGATCTGTATCTATGAAGGTATATCCGTATCTTTCAGATAACAGCTTTCCGACTGTTGTCTTTCCGGATCCCATAAAGCCTGTCAGGACGATATTATCCCGTGTCTTTTTAAGTAACTTCCGATAAATCTCATCTGCTGTTTCTTCATCTACCGTTATATCATTCCACAATTCATATGCAATTATGCCTTGGTACAGAAGCATCTTCAGCCCATTATAGCTCTTTGCTCCCGCCTGTCTGCACAGAGACATGAATCCGGTACAGAACGGTTTATAGATCAGATCGATTCCGACTGATATAAGCTTATAAAATGCCGGATCTTCAATCACTACTTCATCGCTATGCGGATACAATCCTTTTGAAGTCGATTGAAATACAATATATTTTTTCTCCGGAAGCTTGTGATAGTCCTGAATGCTCATAGCCGTCATACTCTGATTTCCAAAGAAATCATTCATATGATCCGCGATCGCCTGTGCTTTGGATACAGTACGATTTAAGATATATACATGTCCTGCTCCGTTTGACACACACATATAAGCTACGGCTTTCGCCGCTCCGCCTGCTCCTAAGATAATAACGTCCTGTCCGTCAAGCTCTACTCCATAAGATCTCACCTCACGAAGAAGTCCCATCATATCCGTATTATAACCTTTATATCCATTTTCTGTCCGTACCAGTGTATTAACAGCACCGATCGCCTGTCCGCCTTCATCAATCGCAGATAAATACTTCATGACCTCATTCTTATGCGGAACTGTCACATTTAACCCCAGAATGTTTAACGCATGCGCACCTTTTACTGCAGCTTCAAGATTTTCTGCTTTTGTATGAAACGGAACATATACATTATTTAATCCAAGCTTCTCGCTTAATGTATTATGTATAAGCGGAGACATTGTATGCTCCACCGGATCTCCCAGAAGTCCCAGCGTTCTTGTTCTAGCATCTATCATCTTTTTCTTCTCCTGTAATTATGCTAATTTTATTTCATAATCGTAATACACCCCTATGTTTTCTTATATGGCTGTATTTCGTAATCATCTACGTTGTAATAGTAGCATTTTCTTTCAACTCTTACAAGCAAAAAGGCGGGCATTACTGCCCGCCTCCGGAATTATAATATGTTCTTAATAGCTCATATTAAGCTAATGTATATTTCTCTGCTTCAATGCCATCTACAGTTACAACACCATTTGTATTGTTCTGTGTCAGATTGAAGAGTGGATCAGAAGCCTTAACTTTAATGATCTTCTGTACAGGTGTTGCTTCACCACCGTAGTAAACCTCTACAATAATGTATGTATAGTTACCACCATATGGTGCAAAACACTCTTCTGAAGGTTTCAGCTTATTGTCAGCGTACTGATCTCTTATCTTAACCTTTTCTGTGGCATCATCAAACTGTACAAATCCATCAAAAGTAGCTAACCAAGTCATCTTTGCCTGTTTCTCTTCTTCTGTCAATACAATGTAGCCATGCTGCGATAACTCATTTTTCTCAGCTTCTGTCAGATGAGATTTAAGAGCATCATATGCTTTCCACTTCCAGACTTTTCCATCTGTTCTGTTCTTCAGTTCTGCATCTGTAAACTTTACAAACTGCTTCTCGATGTCCGAACGTTTCCAGCTCCAGATCAGCTTATCATTTGTAGCGGAATATACAGGACTCAACTTCTTAGGATCCTGATCATTCAGATCCAGATCGTAATAAATATTGACACGATCTACAGTGATACCATCCGGTATATCAATCTGCGCATCGAAGTTCGGTGATGTTGTCTTATCTGCTACTTCAACAAGATATATGTTACTGTTTGTTGTTTCATCTTTTCCGAGTTCTTTCTCGAAGTTTGTATCCGGCTGGAATAAAGTTACATCCGGCTTCGGTACTGATGCTAAAGCACTGTTGATAATAACATTAATGAACAGCTTTCTCTCATCATTATTCTTTGTTCCGTTACCTGTTACAGATGTATGACCGGCTCCACAATATGTGATAGCTCCGTTACCATACGCTGTTGTATAAATGAAGTAACTCTCCATTCCATCATAAGGCGATGCAGCATAATAAGATGACATTGCCTTTGCATTACCATTATTGTTACATCCTGCAAGTGTATACCAGACTGTCGTCTTTGTAGATTCAAGATCCAGTGAGTATGCCTGCTGATGTGTACCTGATATGTTCAATGAGGATCCGATTGCAAATGGATACAGGGTCACAAGACCTTCATTCAGTCTGGATGCCTTCGCCGTCTGTGCAAATCCTGATTCATCTCTGTTACCATCATTTGTAGTTGTACGAAGTGCTCCGTTTACATCCATCTTTGAATAAATGTATGGAGTATTGTTCTCCGCATGAATACTCTTATTTACCGCGAAATACAGATACGACATTGATAATGCACTTATATTCCAACTGGACTTATCACTCGGAATCTGTGTTACATTATAATTTGAATTATAATTCTTTAATGTCTTAATCGTGCTGTCATAGATTCCCGATGTCTGATTCAGCTTTCCTGATATTCCGGCTGTTGTATTGAATCCGTATGGTGTCAGATAATATGTATCTGACTTATCCTTATATGACTTATACTCATAGCCATCATTCGTCTGAGCATATGAATTCTTCTGGTTTGTAAGATCCACATGGAATCGGTTCAGTCCAACCATATCAAGCAAGTTTGTAGTAAGTGTATAAGCACCACCCGCCTTCTTTGAATATGGTGACATTGTATCATGGAAGAAGAACAAATCTCCTCCGGCTTTTACATAATCCTTAATGTACTGACATGTCGTTGCATTCATATCAACATAAGCACTTGTGCTGTCTCCATATGGTGAGAATGCTGCAGAAGGACCAAGTACTAGGATAGAATACATCTTCTTAAGGAAGTCCTTACCATAAGATCTTCTTAAGTATTTATAATACTCATCCTTTGCATTCAGCTCTGCATCCTTTGCATCACGATATGCCGTAAATAATGTTCCATATGTTCCAAACTCATTGAAATTAGTTCCCTTGTCTCCATAATATTTCATGAAGATCATAGAATAATCTCCGGTCTTTATACAGTAGTTAAACAGCTGCACAATCTCACTTTCCGGTACCCATCTGTTCAATGCACCAAGCAGAGACTGTGAACCCTGTCTGTATTTACCATACTTTGCTGTATCTATCTTAGTTGCATCATTTCCAAACTGGTCGATTGCACCCTCCAGATACTTATCAATATTTTCCTTTGGAGTTTCAACAGCAGCCTTTGCATTCTGATATGCAGTCCATTTCTCCTGCAAGCCATCTGCATAATCCTGCCGAGTCATTCCATCAACTTTACCGCCTGCTTTGGACAGTGTCTCTGCATCTGCAACCCACTGCTCCAGGCAGTTATAAGTTCCGCTTGCATTATCTGCTGTTGTAAAACTTGCTTTATTCTTATTGATAACCGCCATATCAAGATTGATATTATAATCATCCGTAATCGTATCTGCAAGGTTTGAATACCAGTTATCATCTCCGGCACTCAGGTCATACTGTACAATTCCAAAACGGTTCTCATGACGTCCAAGTGATTTGTACTGTGATAATGCTACTTCTGATCCCAGTTTCGGTTCTGATGTAAGGCCATTGTAATACATGATCTTATGTGCCCACTGAGACTGAATATCAAAGTATAAAGTATCCTTAAAATTATGGAAGTCTGTTGTCTGGCCATCATACATTGTCTGGATCTGAAGGACATTGATATTGTTCTTATCAGCTGTCTCATTCACAACCTTACTAAGCCCTGAACTGGTTGCTATAAGCTCAGTTCCCTCATAGATCTCCAGATACCAGCTGGCTGATCCGAAAAAGTCTTCATCCAATTCCAATGTGGTTGATGCAGTATATGATGTCATTCCTGCAGAAGCAGCTCCTTTTGTAAGAGTTCCCTCTGTATGATAATCACTTGAATCAAATGTCATGTTACGATCTTTATCACAATATAACTTATATGTATATGTGGCATCCGACTTACTGCTTCTGACCTCGAACTCAAATGGAAGACTGGTCGTTCTCAGATAAGAACTCGTAATTCCTTCCTTATAGGTAGCAGGTTTATTTGTAAATACTACTCTCACTCTGCTTGCTGAACTCTTGATCAGACTGTTCAGTGAGGTCTTCATCGTATCAGATGGTACGACTGCATAAGACTTAATCACTGAAGGATCGTCATTCTGGAACCAGCTCTCATTCTCTACATCCGTAGTCAGATGAATCTTGTAAGATCCGCCTGTACCGATCTCTTTCGCCGTATATAAGGTCTGACCATACGTTCCATTCTGATTATCTATCATCTGCGTATCATCATGATCATATCCCCATAATACATTTTTCACACTTGTAGAAGCTGCTTTTTTATCATATGCATACTTCACAAGCTTATACACTCTGGAAGATGGATCCAGGTAATAATTTCCCTTTTCGATCGTTCCATCATCTTTAAACCAGTAACCTGAAAGAAGCTGAACCTGAGTCAATGCATTCACGCCGTTCTTAACATTGTAACCCTGCATCTTCTCATATACAGATGTCAGTTCATCACCGAAGATAACCGGTTTTCCGGCATCTATATATTCTACAAGTTCATCATACTTTGTCTTTGTAAGATCATTACCGTTTTCAGGCATGTATACTGCCTTACCTACCAGATCTGCCGGCATATAATTATCTGTAATATACTCTAACATACCTGTATGTGTGTACATAATGAATGTCGGTAAACCATAACCTAATGCTTTGATCGCATCACCATTCAGATTACCACTATGTGCAGAATAAACTTCCTCAACGCTTCTATCAAGTGCTGTATAATCACCACCGATATAAACCAGATCATAACTTGTTGCGATATCATCTTTCATACCGATCAATGCTTCCGTAGAAACCTGAGTAAGTTCGATATCACCATAGTTTAATCCATCTATTGCATATGCAAGTTTGGCCTTTGTCAGATCAAAGTCATAATACTCAACATTCTTCTGAAGTTCTTCTTTGGCCTTACCCTCAATCACATCTGACGGAACAGTATAATAATCACCCTTTATCTCTGAACCATCCATATGTTTTGAATAGGAAGAATTTTTATTCTTGGTTTCTGCTAACTCGCGATCAATCGGATAATCCGGTTGAATTTCAAGAACCTTGAACTTATTATCAGAGCCATCACGATACTGACCTGCATTAATGATATCTGCAATTGCTTTTGCTGACGGACTGATAATGGTCTTATTTCCGCCATTATTGTCATCATCACCATCTCCAGAGCCAACACCATCTCCGGCTTTATCACTGGCAATTACATATACACCACCTTCAACAGCGTCGCATAATGATTTATATGCATCTTTTCCAATCTCATCTTTATAAGCACCCGACTCGATAAAGATAAAATCAAACTGTGTAAAGTCAATCACCTGTTTTGTAGAATTCTTGGTAAGTGCTTCCGCTTTGTGATCTAGATATAACTTATTGACATAATTAAATGCCTTATCTCTACCTTCTGTAGAATCTTCTGAATAATCCAAAACAGTATATTCATAAGATAAGTTTGATGAATAATTTGCATCATAAGCAGGATCTGATTCTGTTGTCTTCTTTGTAAACTCTGCATATGTATCTGCAACGTTTGTATAATCATAATCTGCTGATTTCTGCTCACCATTCTTTGTAACAATGAAATTACATCCATTGCTGCCAACTTCATAAGCACCCGTCACTATAGTATCATCTGTTCCAGTTCCGGTTCCAGTTCCGGTTCCTGTTCCGGTTCCACTTCCTGCAGCTGCAACAAGCTCATCAATTGCTGTTCCGGCAGGCTCAATGATCACTCCATACTGGAATTCAGAACCGGCATTCAGATATGAGAAATTATAATTGTACACATAAGTATTTGTCGCACTGTCAAAAGAACCGTTTCCACCTTCTAAAGATGAAAGCATAACTGAATACTTCTCTGTCTCATTCTTACCAACCAGATAAGTCTTTCCGTCTATTGTAACAGTAAGATATACATTTGATCCGGTAAGATCTACAGATGAACGAACCTCTCCGGATAATTCCTTAGTTGCAACATCCTGAAAACCGGTATTTGAAAGATCGGTCGTTGAATAGACAGCACCTTCACCTGAGGTCAAAGCATTCTTGATATCACGGCTCTGAAGAACATAGATATTCGCACCACTTGGCACATATCTGTATCCACGGCTTGCATAAGCGGCTCCTGTGAATACACTGTTCTCTGCTGTTTCTTCTGCTTCCCAGGTATTAGTCTTCTTATTGAAAGTATAGGCACTTGCATCCATATGTGTGGAATCATTGTTTGCTGCTAATTCATCAAACATCCTCGATGACTCACCATTTGAAATAACAAGTACTTCTGCATTATCAAAATCCCATTTTGTTCTGGAAGCTGTAATACCACCAATAGAACTTGATACCTTAATATATGCAGAATCACTGTGATTCGTCTGGAAATTCAGGAAGTCTGTCAATGAATTATCTTCATACCATTTATAATATCTGTTTTTGTTGATATAGTCATTTCCACCCTCTGTCGCAGAACGTTCCGCTGTAAGGATGAAATCTGAAATTGTCTTTGTTGTCTTTTGGGTTGGATCCGGTACATCATTATCACTTGCTTCTTTATAAAGCACATTGAAATATCCCGGCTCTACTGCTAATACATTATCTATACGGGCTGTCAGATTCTTTGTAATCAACTTGAATGCTAATGTTCCCATACGATATGTATCATTATTTCCCTTTATCGAACTTGCATCTTTTACACAAAGTGTATATTTATCAAGAACGATCGGATGGCGGTCATCCATTGTATAGCTTACAAGCCAATTATATAATGCTTCGCTTATATCTTTGTCTTTTGATGCATATGCATTCTCATCCGGTGCAACGATATATATGAAATCCGCTGCAGATAAAATTGCTTTTGCATTTGTATCCATACTGTTCAGATTGTCAACAGTAACCGTTGTTAATGTCACTGCTCCGGCTGCCATCTTCTGGGATGCAATCGTCTTATAACCATCAAATACCGCATATCTGAAATACTCACCATCATACACATACTTCCATAATGGTGTTGTATTTGTATAATCAGACTCATTTTTGATATTACCTTTATAGTTTGATGCAGTAACTTTAGCAGTCATATCTGTATCTGCTTTCGCAATATCGTCATTTGATTTAGACTTTGGAAGGATCTGAACAATACGATATTTGTCATCACCTGTTGCCTTTAAACTGGCGCTGTTCGAATTGATAACCGCAAGGTCAATATTCGAATAGCCTACAAGTCCTGTTGCAGCACTCAGTTCTGCGTTATTTTCATTTACAGGAGTTCCAGAATTAGCTAATGTGAAATTGACGAATACCGCACTAACAATCAGTGTAAAGATGATTGCTACGGAAGATAAAACAACTTTTTTATTCTTAAACACTATTCTTTCCTCCTTTTAGTTTGAATGCGCTTTTAACACATTTGAATTTCTAAGGCTGACAACTCCATCCACTGTATAAGATGCTGCTGTCTGTGCATCCTGAAGTTTCATGGTGATTGCAAAACTATCCTCATCCGGATTCACCTTCACATCAAACTGCTCAACATTCTTTGCAAGCAGACAGGCCTCATCATTACTTGAATCAATAAATGATCCGCCTCCGGAATTAGACGCCTTCATTCTGTAAGCATACAACTTCTTGTTTGTCTTATCATATAATAGAGTACAACTTGTTATCTCGCTATCACCTGTTGTTGAATCCAGACCGGATGCATAATTAAGCTTAATATAAAGCTTATCCGCCGTCTTTGAACCTACCGTTGTCGATACCGTACTGAGTGCTACATCTTTATCCAACTCACCGATGTTGTAGCAAGGTCTTTTATTCGATCCGCTTGCAGGATTTGAAGAAGGGGCTACCTGCACTGTTTTGTTTCCGCCTCCTTCTTTATAAGAACCATCATCCTGTCTTAAATCCGACGCATCAGGAACCAGATATACGCCTTCTTTCGATGATGTTTCACCTACTCGCTTTGCTTTTGCATAAATCTTAACATCTGTTGCTGCCATCAGCATATCAGACATAGTATCATAGGCTTCTTCAGCCTGTGTCTGTATCTTCTTTCTGGATGTCATCTTCCGATTGGAAGCAACCACTGATCCAATCAGGGTTGTAACTGCTACCATAAATACACTTAAGATACCTATGTAAAGTACCAGTTCAATGAAAGTGAAACCCTTATTCTCTGTTTTTTTCACTATTCATCCCTCCTTATGATCCTGTATAATGACTACCAGTCGTTTTGTTTAATGTTACTTTACCTACTGATGCATTCGACCGCTCCTTATTGAAAGTATAAATACCATCTCCCGACCAAACCGAACCATCTGCTTTATTAAACATAACGATCATAAAACCCGCTGTGCCATTTACTTCAGTAACCTCTTTTGCGGTATCTGAAGATTTTGCCGCGTACATAATCTTTACGCGATCCAGCGTTATAGTATCTATTGATGTGTCTGCAGTAAAGTTAGCTCTGTCTTTAAAATCATCTGAAGGGTCTCCATTCGCTTTACGCGTAACATCACCCGTAAAGGTTCCGTATGTAATCTGATATTTATCGTCAACCTTTTCAATCAACATAGCAGCTTTTTTATTTTGAGATTTTGTCAATTTTACTAATGTAGACAATTCCTCATTGAATGACTCTTTAGCCGAGGTAGCCCGGGCAGTTGATATCGCTGATATCGTAACAGCTGCCAGTCCGGATAACACCGCTATTATTCCAAGAACAATAATCAGTTCTACCAGAGAATATCCAGCATTGTTTCTTTTCTTCATCTTCACCCCTCCTAATCTACATTCTTCTTCCAGTTCTGGAATTCAAGAATATCACTATAAGAGATGTCAGATAAAGTAGAACTCTTCACCTCTGCACTACTGTCTTTTTCTTCTTTTACATAGTTCTTTAAGATTTCTCTTGTAACTACGCTTACATCTGTATCTGTGCTGTCTGCGCACTTCTTCAGTACACTCGCCGTATATGATACATCTGCTGAAAGGCTGATACTGCTGTTACAGATCACCTTACCGCCTGCAATGATCAATCCACGGAAAGATTTTACTTTATTGCTGAACTTCACATCACCGCCACAGATAACAACTCCCTGTAAAGAATTACCAGTAGCTGTATCAAGCGTTACATCTCCATCATTGATAACAAGAATCGAATCTGCTGATCCATCATCAGACGAAATCGTTTTACTGATATTCTTATGCGCTGTATGGTTAGTGCCGTCAGGCAGTGTATGCGTTCCAAAAATCTTTGTAAAGTCAACATAGTTATTTAATGGTGTCAGACTGTAATTATAAGAGTACGAATCACTTCTTACATAATCTCCCTTATACTTTCCATCTGCATCCTTGCCAACATATGTGTACTGATACTCGCCTGATGCTAACTGAGTTCTTGTATAATCACCTTTATTAGCACCTACATTTTTGAATTGTGCATGCTCGTATCTGTACTTCTGAGACTGCTTTCCATTACTGGTCTCTGTATAATCTGTATATTTTACTAATGCCCATGCAGATTGCTCTTCATCGGTCTCCTTACCTTCAGCATCCAACACCTTATTGTTTAATACAGACAGATGATCTTTCATGTTGATATACATGTAATTAAGGAAATTACTCACCTTATGTGCCTCTGTTTCAGAATCTGATCCAGTTAACTGTCCTGCACTTGTTTTAAGGTTTTCATAAGCAAGATTATTTGCTGTCGTGTCTCCATTTCCAAGCAACATGGTGAATGTCTTAGATGTAGCTGCTGCTTTTAAAGCCGTTTCAACACTCATCGTACTCTTTGTTGATGCCTGAATATATAAAGATCCGTCATTCTTATTCTGTGCCGTTACTGCCGCGCCTGAACCAACCTTAGAAGAATCTACCTTGCCATCTGCACCAACAGGAAGTAACAATGTCACATCGAAGCTGTCATAATTAGATACGTTATATATCTTCTTATTTGTTTCTTCCAGATTCTCTGCCAGAAGATCATAATACTTCTTTACAAAAGCTTCTGCTTCTTCTACATTACTCTGCTTATTATCTCCCGCTTTAATATAAAGATAATAATAATCATGACCAGACACCGTCTGTTTGATCGCATTAACTACCAATTCATTATTACTCAGTTTTTCAGTAAACTCTTTGTATAATTCCTTTAATTTAACATCATTGTTAAAACTATTTGGGAACTTCAGCTTAACATGTGTATAACCATTTGAATCTACTGTCTCGCTGCCTGCAACCGGCTCCCACTGTGTCAGGAAAATCAACTGATTGGATTTCACATCAAGCGACTGACCAGTTGAATAATCCTTCAATGTTGTAAATGCATAGTCCAGATTCTTTTCATTTCCATCTGCATCAACAAGACCGAGTTCTTTTCTCTCATTAGCATCTGTGATAGAAGAAGCTGCCACTTTTGAGAACTCAATATATGATTTACCCGCAATATAAAGAGATTGTAAGCTCTTCAGATCCAATGTGGACTTCTTACCATTTACAATAATCGCACTATCACTAAAATGAGATTTTAAACTGTAATTTGTAGGGAGTTTGCCCGCATTCCCGAGAAGCTTAATGCTCCGAATATCATCTGTAGAATAGCTATATCCAAAGTATGTACCCTTAAAGAATGTCAAATTAGATTCTTCTGCATTTAACTCTGTATCATCATATACATAAGCGTTTGCTGCCGCTGTAATAGAACCGCCTTTATCTCCATCAATGATAATATTATCGGTCCAGAGCTCTGAAAGGTTCGAACTTCTACCTGAAAGAGTAATATCTGCACCATTATATGCTGTCAATGCACCAGAATTTACAATAACATCTGAATTCATTGTCAATGATGCTTTGTCAACAAAAATACCAGAATTAGCGCTTTCATCTGTAGCGCCCCAGTTTCTTACAACACTATCATTATATTTGTTTGTAACTTTTGTTGCAGTCACAGCATTATAATCTTTATTATAATAATCAGATGCTGTGTATACATTTCCTTTAACATTTACAACTGTTGCACTTGCATCGTTATAATTCGTAGTTGTTCCGGATACCTGCAGTCCCATATCTGCCAGAAATGCATAACTATACAAACTATTGCTGTTTATACCTGTCATATCAAACGAAACATTATATTCTGGTTTTTTAAGTACCAAATCCGTCATAATTGACTGCTCATACGTTCCTGGAGCCATCGTCTCCCTATCTGTTGCAGCAGTCAATGTAATTGTTCTCTTAACACCTACGTTCTTAAATGCAATCGTCTCTACAGTTCCTGAATTAAATCCCGGTTCCGTATTTGTCTGTCCGGAAATATCTCCCGTCAGGGAATTCTTAACATATTTGATATAACTGTGTTTTCCCGCATTATCTGTATATACAATTCGAAGATTATCACAATCAAGTGTAACATTCGGATCTGTAATATAACCCTGCAATGTAGCTACTAATGTAGGGATTTTATTCAGATTATCATCATCCATAATTCCCTGCAT
>ULLX01036760.1_pt1 | contig 18615 bp, 17 predicted proteins | sample 1951501 | NCBI WGS metagenome assembly ULLX01 (sample SAMEA4835535, study PRJEB28245) | human gut metagenome | biome: gut microbiome; material: fecal sample | place: Denmark | collected 2008
TGATATTCCATCTTCCGATGTTGATTGATGAGTTTGTCAGCTTTTCAATATCGGAAATGGGAATAAAAGTAATCTGACGGTTAAATTTTTGACACATTGTTGTGAATTTGTCTTTGTTTTCCTGCGACATACCGTTTTCAATCAGGAAAATATTTAGTTCGTCAACAGATTGGTTGCTTTCGAGCAGGGAATACATTGATATTCCCGCAACCATCGAGTAGCTGTCCGAACTTGAATAAACTACATTCATTTTACCCTCCGGGGCTTATATACTAAAACTTATTTAAGATACATTTCCTCATATTTCTTGAATGATTGAAGATTTTTATCTTTGTCGGCAATAATGAGATTTTCAATGCCGCCGATTTCATCAAACGGCCATTCAACTCCCAAATCCGGATCGTTGTACATAATGCCGTCATCATATTCGCCGTAGAATTTTTCACCGCATTTGTATGAAACAACAGACGGTTCAAGCACAAGATAGCCGTGTGCAAAATGTTCGGGAACATAGAGCTCGTTCATATTTTCTTCGGAAAGGTAGAATCCCTGCCATTTTTTGAATGTAGGTGATTCGGGACGGAGGTCAACGATAACATCAAAAACCTTGCCCTTAATGCACCGTACCAGCTTTGCTTGTTCGTGAACTCTCTGAAAATGAAGCGCACGAATTACACCTTTGTGAGAAACCGTGTAGAAAACCTCGGCAAGGTTGTGTTCAAGTCCGTTGGCCTCAAAAACTTCCTTTGAGTAGTCCTTTATAAATGCACCTCTGATGTCGGTTGCACAGAACGGTTTGATGAGGTATGCACCCTCAAAGTCCGTATTGCAAAATTCAAATTTCTGTATCATTAAAATACACCTTACTTTAAAAACTAATTGATTGATTTAAGCCATTCCATTGTTTTTGAAACACCTTCGGCAAAAGAAACCGAGGGTTTGAAATAACAGTCTGTTTCAATATCGGCTGTATCAAATGCCTCAAGCGGCATATTTATTCCCGTAAAAGGTACATCGCCGAAAATCGGCTTTGCTTCGGGGGCAAGCGTCTGTTGCATTTCAAGAATAAATTCTTTAAGAGGTCTTGCGTTTCCGCTGCCGATTGTATATTCCTTGTTTGGTTTACCGTGTTCTCCGATTGCCTCAAACGCTCTTGCAACATCGTCAATATAGATGAAGTCATAGTTCTGTGTTGCGGCGGTGAACTGCAACGGCTCATTTGCAATGATTTTGCGGATTGTAGAATTTACAAAACGGGGCGAAAGCTCACCAACACCGTATGCGTTTGTGATAACTGCCCAACAGAGGTCAATTGAAAGGCTGTTTGCAATCGGCTTGCAAATTGCTCTTGCAATCAGCTTGCCTGCACCGTAAATGTACGGAAGTCCGGGCTTGCTTTCCTGAGTGTAAACAGCGGTGTAGGTTTCTTTTTCCATTATTGAACCGGCATTTACAAACTTTTTGCACTGCATTTTGTCGGCTGTTCTGAGAGCACGAGCGGTCCACAGGGCGTTTTGCAACTGAACATTTTCATCGCATCTGAGCGATCCTGCCGAGCCTACCCATGCAAAGTGGTAGAAAACATCAATATCTCTGTCAGAAATCATGTCAGCCAAGGTTTCAATCTCATCAAGCTCGCAATACACAATTTCAATGTCGCTGAGATTCTTTATGTTATCAATGTTTTCGTTTTCATCCTTAACAACGGCAAACACCTTTATACCGTCGGCACAAAGTCTTTTGCAGACATTTGAGCCGATAAAACCGTTTGAGCCTGTTACAATTGCCTTTTTCATAAGTAAACCTCTTTTTATATTTGCCGTATGATTATTTCAGAAATTCGTCAATCTGCCTATCCATACAGTCTCTTACATTGCCGTTTTCCATATAACAGCATGACCATTCGACCGTTTTTTTCACTGCATCATCAACATGCCAATGAGGTTTCCAGCCAAAAACAGTCTTGAGTTTTGAGCAGTCAAGCTTGAGAAAATTAGCCTCGTGGACTGCATTCTTTTCACTTTTGTCAATCCGGTTTATATTGCCGGCATATTTTACGAACAAGTCAACAAGCTCGCCTGTTGTTATGCAGTCGCACTCGTCAGGACCTACATTATAACAGTCGGCAAACTTAATGTCCCCGTACTGGGCTTTTGCAATCATAAGATATGCATAAAGCGGTTCGAGAACATGCTGATACGGTCTTGTGGAATGCGGATTGCGGACGATAATATCCTCGCCCTTTTCCAACGCCCTCACGCAGTCGGGAATAATTCTGTCGTTTGCAAAATCTCCGCCGCCGATAACATTTCCTGCTCTCGCTGTGGAAATCGCCGTTCTTCCGTCGGCAAAGAAAGAATTTTTGTAGCTGTGAGTTACAAGCTCCGAGCAGCTTTTGCTGTTTGAATATGGATCAAACCCGTCAAGCGGTTCGTTTTCACGATATCCCCATTGCCATTCCCTGTTTTCATAAACCTTGTCGGTTGTAACATTGAGAAACGATTTCACACAATTTGACTGCCGTACACACTCAAGAATGTTGACCGTTCCCATAACATTTGTTTCATATGTATATGCAGGCATTTTGTAGCTGTCACGCACAATCGGCTGAGCCGCAAGATGAAGTACAATCTCAGGCTGTGCCTCATCAAATGCCTTTTTAAGCGAATCAAAATCACGGATATCTCCGATAATCGACTTTACATCGCTCTCGATATTTGCAATCTCAAAAAGTGACGGTGAGGTTGGCGGATTAAGCGAATAACCCGTTACATCCGCACCGGCATTTGCAAGCAGCTTGCAGAGCCAACTGCCCTTGAATCCTGTGTGTCCCGTAATGAACACTTTTTTACCCTTATAAAAATCAAGCATCATTCCGACCACACTTTCCAAGGAGCAGTACAGTCGTTCCAAAGCTTTTCAAGACGCTCCTTGTCACGCAATGTGTCCATACACTGCCAAAATCCGTTATGCTTGTAGCACATAAGCTGACCTTCTCTTGCAAGCTGTTCCATCGGCTCACGCTCAAACATAACTGTATCGTCTTTTATATAGTCCAAAACCTTCGGTTCAAGCACCATAAAGCCTGCGTTAATCCAGCCTGAGTCAATATCGCTTTTTTCACGAAAAGCTCTGACTTCGTTGTTTTCGGTCAAATCAAGCACACCGAATCTGCTTTCGGGTTTTACGGCTGACATAGTTGCAAGCTTGCCGTGCTTTTTGTGGAAATTGAGCAGAGCGTTTATGTTGACATCGGAAACACCGTCGCCATAGGTCATAAAAAACGGTGTATCTCCGATAAAATTGCTAATCCTTTTAAGCCTGCCGCCTGTCATCGTGTCAAGACCTGTGTCAACAACAGTAACCTTCCATTTTTCGGCTCTTTTGTTATGGACGATAATCTTATCATCCTGAGTAAAATCAAAGGTGATATCGGATGTATGAAGAAAATAGTCGGCAAACCATTCCTTGATTACATGCTGTTTGTAACCTGCACATATGATGAACTCATTCACACCGTAGTGGGTGTATAGCTTCATAATGTGCCACAAAATAGGCATTCCGCCGATTTCAATCATTGGTTTAGGTTTGAACTGGGATTCCTCGGAAATTCTTGTTCCGTATCCTCCTGCGAGTATAACAGCTTTCAAAACTCTGCCTCCTTAAACAGCGCCCTCACCCTTGAAAACAGAGGTGATAGTTTTGAGAATAATTTTCAGGTCAAAGCAGACAGAGCGGTTTTTGATATAGCAAATTTCCATTGCCCTTCTGCGTGTGTATGTAGTACAGCTTCTGCCGTTTGCCGCCCAGAAACCCGTAAGCCCCGGCTTAACGCTCAAAAGCATATCACGGTAGTTGCCGTAAATTTCAGTTTCAACCTCCATAACGGGTCTTGGTCCTACAATAGAGATGTCGCCTTTTAAAATATTGAAAAGCTGAGGCAACTCGTCAAGGCTTGTTCTTCTCATGAATTTGCCGACCTTTGTGACTCCGGGATCGTTTTCAAGCTTGAAATTTCTTTCGTACTCAGCTTTCTGCTCGGACGAGCATATGATGTCAAAAATCCGTTTAAAAAAATCACAAACAGGCTTTTGTTCAGTTGTATGTCTGCTTGATGACGCACTTTTGTTTATGCTTTTTACGGATTCCATTTTTCCCTCTGTGGGCTGGACGAGCCTGTTAGTTAGGCGGTTTGGCATCAGTCATTTGCTGATGCCTTGTAATATCCGCCGTATCTTGAGTAATAGCTCTTGCCCTTACGGGTTTCGTGAGGCTTTACACGGTTAAGAATAACACCGAGAATTTTTGCATTGGTTCTTTTGATAACTTCAACTGTTCTTGAAAGCTCGGGATATGTTGTTGAGTTATTTCTTGCAATAATAACAACACCGTCAGACGCCTTCATAATAGGCAGGGCGTCAATAACAACGCCGATTGGCGGTGTATCGAAAATAATGTAGTCGTAATTTTTTTCAAGAGTTTTGATAAGGTCAAACATGGATTCACTCGCAAGAAGCTCTGACGGGTTCGGCGGAATAGCGCCGTATGTAATTGCCTTGAGATTCTCGATTTTTGTATCCTTTACAATGTCCTCAAGTGAACATTCCTCGTTGAGGTAGTTTGTGAGACCGGGAGTAGGTGTGATTTTTAAAGCTGTGTTAACTCTCGGACGGCGAAGGTCACATTCAACAACGATAACCTTTGTGCCAACCTGTTGAGCAAGAGCAGATGCAACATTGATTGAAGTTACGGTTTTGCCCTCACCTTTTGTTGAAGAAGTAAAGGCTACCTTTTTACAACCCTTTTTGAAAATTGAGTATGCGATGTTTGTTCTTGCTGTTTTGTATGATTCACGAACCTGAAAGCCAAGTGCCTCGGTGTCGATTGAACGGTCGATTTTAGTCTTTTTCATTGCAGTTTCACTCCTTTAACAATTAATAACCCGATTCGTAGTCACCGTACTTCTTTTCGGCTGCCTTCTGATTTGAAAAATATTCAAAGTCGGGAATAGCGGCAAGCAACGGAAGGTCAAGAACGGTTGTCATTTCATCATTGTATTTGATTTTAACATCAAGGATGTCACGGACGAATGAAATGATGAGTGAAATAATAATACCTGCGGCGAAAGCTATCATAACATTTCTCGAAACATTCGGGGATGTAGGAGCTTTCGGTGTTGTAGCCTTGTCAACAATTTTAAGCTTTGCATTGTCCTTTACATTGGCAATTGTATTTGGTGCAATTTTTGCAATTGCGTTGCCTATGTTTTTTGATTCGGACGGACTGCCCGAATTTACAAGCACCTTAAAAACCTCGGTATCTTCAATGCTTTCAAACTTAATCATTGATTTAAGCTGTGACGCTGTGTATTTTTCGTTGAGTTCCTTTGAAACGGAATTGTAGAAAGAATTTGAATCGAGCAACTCGATATAGGTGAGAACAAGATTCTTTGCGTAGTTGATACTCTGATAATCGTCATAAGCCGACTGGCTTTTGTAGTTGGTTTCAACATAAAGCTTTACGGTTGAAGTATATGTTTTCGGAACAAAAAATGTTGTTACAAAATATGACGCAGCCGCACATAAAAGCGACAGCACCGCAATAAACACAATATTTTTCTTGATAATTCTCGTTATGTCCTTGAATGTTATCTCCATTAAATTACTCCTCTTCTCGGCTTTTGTACGCATATGGCAAGATAATGCCACAGTCGACGCGAAAGTGCTGTAGGCGAAAAACGGCACAAAAGCACAAAATAATTTTAAACATGACACTCCTATTATATTTCAAATCAGTAAAAAAATCAATATGAACAAAGGTTTAATAAAGGAAAAATATGTCTTTTTTGCAAAATATGCAATTACTCTGATTTCTCATGTGTACAAAACATACATAAAATATATGATTATTTTGTTGCAGTTAGCCGATAAGTACATAAATAACGAGCTGAAATAAAGCTTATGTTAAATTTGCAAAAAAATAAACAAAAACATGGGGAATAACCAACAAATTTTCTACTTATATATTAGTATGTCACAATATGTCATAATAAGAAAACAATTACAGAAAAAGGTGTAGGGTAGGCGGATAAGGTCTGCACACGAATATTTGCAAAAGAAGGAATTTATAAATCGGCAGGCGTGTTTTTATGCAAAAGGCAAGTGTACAAATGGATTAAAATACAAGATTAGAAGAAAACGATGCAGTGCAAAAATGATTTAAAACGGCATAATGCACAATGAAAATGCCTGATTTGACAAAAGGATTGTAATTTTTCTGAATATAACAAATTTTTATAATAAAATGCTTTACAAAATGCGAAATGTGGTGTATAATACTGTACAAAGAAGTTAAATGGTGAAGTTTTCCATTGTGCTCCCTGCAGTTTTCGGCTTGCAGATGCGTATTATGCCAATGAATCCGTGAAGCTTCTTGCTGATGAAAACAAAATAAAATACAAGGTGGTATGAACTATGAAAAAGTTATCAGCAATGTTAGTAGCGTTCATCCTTGTTGCAGCAACTGCTTTTACTGCTTTTGCAGCAGGAATCAATGACAGCGAACAGGCTGTCCTCAACGAACTCAAGACATCTGTTAAGATGAACGGTTCGGAGATGGTTATTCCGAGCGAGTTTGTGAACCAGGCTGAAAACTACTTTAACACAATCGACATGACAGCAGATGAGTCATCTCAGATCGTTGCTATTCTCAAGAAGGGCGAGAGCTTCCTTGAGAACTCAGGTGCATCTAATATTGCAGATCTCACATTTGCTCAGAAGCAGACACTTCTTTCTTATGGTAAGGAAGTTGTCGGTGTGCTTGATATGACAATGTCATATGACACATCTTCAAAGAAGCTTACAATTTACGGTAAAGACGGCAAGGTTGCATTCTCAGCTGTTCCTACACTTACAAAGGCAGGCAGTGTTCAGGATAACAGTGTTATCAAGACAACAGGCGCAGAGGCTGACTTCAGCGGCATTATCGCTGTTTCTGCTGTTGCATTTGTAATGGTAGCAGGCGGTGCTTTCTACCTTGCAAAATCTAAAAAAGAAAGAGCTTGATTCTAATGTCTGATAAAAAAATCAGACACGGTCATAAATCAAAGAATGGGAAGAGTTTTATAATTCTTCCCATTATCTTTTGTTTGATAACATATCTTGTGCTGTATCTTGCTTTTGTTCCGTCCTTTTCACCTGTGATTTCGGCAGTAGGTATGTTCTTCTCAGATAATGAAAAGGATTATTCAACAGAGTACGATAATATTTTTGTGCCCGTGTCAGAAAACTCAACCGTTCCTACCGTTACAAAAAAGGATTCAAACGGTCAGGAAAAAACTTATGTTAAAAACGACTCCGTTCAGTACCCTAACTACGGAAATCTGTTCGGTGAGCTTATAATCAATGACTGCAATGTTGACGCAAATCTTTTTTTCGGTGACAATGATGTTGCGCTCAGAAACGGTGTAGGTATTTATGCCGGAAGTTTTGTCCCCGGTTACGGCGGAACAATCCTTGTTGCAGGTCATAACAACACTTATTTCAACGGTCTTAAAAACGCAGAAGTCGGTCAGAAGGTTGAAATCAAGACAAGCTACGGTAATTACATCTATGAAATCACCGACACGGCTGTCAAAAAAGCGACTGACAGAACCGCATATGACCTTTCAGCGGATTATGAAAATCTCATAATGTACACCTGCTATCCGTTTGACGCACTCGGTCTTACAACACAGAGATATTTTGTGTATGCAAAGTTAGTGTCGGGTACTCCGATTGATAAGGAGGCGAACTGATGAATTCTAAAGTAAGACATATTATTTACGGAATAATTTCGTTCGTTCTCTCGTTTGTACTGTTTTTGATTTCGTTTGCAATAGTTCTTCAGTCAACAATCCTCAACCCATCGTATATTATGGATAATATGAATACGAGCAACTATTTTGTTGACAAGCGTGACGAAATCAAAGAAAGCCTTGTTAACCTCGGTTATGCATCGGGACTTGATGAAAAATTTTTTGAAAATGTTGTTGACGAAGTGACAATTCACGATAATACACAGGCCTATCTCAACAGCTTTTATGCAGGCGAGGAGGCTAAGATTGACACAACAGCGTTTAAGCAGAAATTCAACAGCGAGCTTGACAGCTACATAAGTAAGAATAATCTCAAGGTTGCAAACGATGGGAGCAGAGAATATCTCATCAATCAGGCCGCTAACATTTATGCGGCGGCGCTCAGAATACCGCTTTTTGCCACACTTTCTGTTTATCTCATCGCATTGAAAAATATGATGCCGTTGATTATCGGCGGTCTTGCAGTCCTTGTCGCAATTTTATGCGTAATCATCATCTTTACAAATAGTTGGAAGCACAGAGCGGTAAGGTATATCTGTTATTCAACATCTGCGGCATTCCTTACGGTTGGCATAATTCCGGCGGTGTTGCTTTCAACAGGCTATATGAGCAAGATTAATATTGATTCAAGGGCGTTCTACAACCTTTTTGTTCAGAGTATGAACAATATTCTTATCGCCCTTGCAATCTGTTCTGTAATCTTTTTTATAGTTTCGATCGGACTTTTCTTCCTGCACAAGAGTATGCGCAGACACGCAAGTGAAGAATGATGAAATTGAAAGTTGAAAATTGAAAATGTAAAATTACGGTCGAGAAGATAGTTTGCAAATGCAAAACACTGTCTTCCCGACCGTTTTTTATATGAAAGTTGTTGTCTGTTAGTAGTGGCGAACCGTGTTCGCCACTACTAAAATAATGAAAAAATAACACGGTCGGATTTCCAAACGGGGATTCCGACCGTGTTTTTTATATGAATCAATCATCAATATTGTAAAATCGTTTTGCGTTGTCGCAGGTGATTTGCAGAAGTTCGGAAATGCTTATATTACGCAGAGATGCGATTTTTTCTGCGGCATAGATAATCATAGAGCTGTCGCAACGCTTACCACGGAACGGCACGGGCGCCATATACGGAGCGTCGGTTTCAAGCAGGAGCCTGTCAAGCGGAATTTCCGAGGCGACCTCAAGACTGTGACGGGCATTTTTGAATGTAACAACACCGCCGAGGCTGATGTACATTCCCATGCGAACCGCTTCACGCATAAGCTCAACACTGCCCGAAAAGCAATGAACCAGCGCATTTGGTTTGTATTTTCTCAGAAGATCGTACACATCACCGTGAGCCTCACGATCGTGAACTATAAGCGGCATTTCAAGGTCAAGAGAAAGTCTGATCTGTTCCTCGAAAACACGCTTTTGCAAGTCTTTCGGAATGTCCCAATGATAATCAAGCCCTGTTTCGCCGATTGCGACAACCTTTTTATGTTTTGAAAGCTGTGCAAGCTGTTCAAGATAATTGTCCGGAATATTCTCGAGATTTTCGGGATGAAATCCGACTGCGGCATACATAAAATCATATTTTTCGGCATATTCAATGCAGGTTTTTGCCGTTTCAAGGTTAACCGCATTGTTGACAATTCCGCACACACCCTTTGTGTGAATGTTTTCCAAAAGCTCAAAACGGTCATCGTCAAACCATTTGTCGTCATAATGCGCATGCGCATCGAAAATGTTGTTGTAAAGTGACATCGGTGTATCTCCCTAAAAGTATGGGCGGTCATTGACCGCCCACATTGATGAATTTATATGTTCATACACATATGTTTTGATATAACATATGTGTATTCAATTTTGCACGCAATGCGTGCAATCGTGTGCAACGCACACGAACTATGCTACGCTCGGGCATAATATGTTTTTATATTGCAAACTGTCTACCCGACCGCAATTTTCAATTTTCCATTTTCAACTTTCAATTTTAAAAAACTTTCGCTCGGGCATAAATAGTTTTTAGTTTATCAAACTGTCTTCACGAATTGGGTGCAGCGACACGCTGCCGGCGACTCGCCGTTAACAGATTTTTGAGCCGACAGGCATATTGTCAACAAAAACAACCTTTAAATCATCGCCGTGAACCGCAGAAAGAATCATACCGCAGCTTTCAACACCGCAAAGCTTTGCAGGCTTGAGGTTCTGAACAAGAATAATCTTCTTGCCGATAAGCTCCTCCGGCTTGTAGTAATTTGCAATACCGCTGACAACGGTCCTGTCCTTTACACCGTCAAAAATTGTGAACTGTAAAAGCTTTTTGCTCTTTTTAACGGGTTCGCAGGTCTTAACCTCGCACACACGGAGGTCAACCTTGGCAAAGTCATCAATGCCAATCTGTGCAACACCCTCAAGCTCTTCACGGAGTGCCTTTGTTTCTTCACTTTCACCCTCGTTGTTCTTGATAATGCTGTTGAGTTCTTCAATTTCCTTTTCAACATCAATTCGTGGGAAGAGCGCATCTCCCTTGTGAACCGTGACATCAGCAGGAAGAACACCGAACTTGTCGCAGTTTTCGTAGTTTGCACATTTTTCACAAGCACCGATCTGCTCAAGAGCCTTTGGCATTGTTGTTGGCATAAATGGCGAAAGGAGGGTGCAGGCAATACGGATTGCCTCAAGAAGGTTGTAGAGAACCGTTGCGAGTCTTGCTTTCTTTGTTTCGTCCTTGGCAATAACCCACGGAGCGGTTTCGTCAATGTATTTATTTGCGCGGGAAACAAGCTTGAATATTTCGGCAAGTGCGTTCTGGAGCTGAGTCTTGTCCATGAAATCGTCAACCTTTGCACGGAGCGATGTTGCGGTTTCGATAAGGTCATCGTCAAATTCACCGCTCTCACGCTCTGTGGGAAGTGTGCCGCCGAAATATTTCTGAACCATTGCAACTGTTCTTGAAACAAGGTTGCCAAGACCGTTTGCAAGGTCGGAATTAATACGGTTAATCATAATTTCGTTTGAGAATGAGCTGTCTGCACCGAGAGCCATTTCACGCATAATATGATAACGGATTGCGTCAGCACCGTAACGCTCGCCGAGTACAAACGGATCAACAACATTGCCGAGTGACTTTGACATCTTCTGTCCGTTGAAAGTAATCCAGCCGTGAACGGCAAGATGCTTTGGAAGCGGAAGGTCAAGAGCCATAAGCATTGCAGGCCAGATGATAGCGTGAAAACGCATGATGTCCTTTGCTACCATATGAACATCGGCAGGCCAGTATTTGTCAAATTCGTCAAATTTTTCATTCTTGTAGCCGAGAGCGGAGATATAGTTTGAAAGTGCGTCAATCCAAACATAAACAATATGCTTTTCGTCAAATGTAACCGGAATGCCCCATTTGAAGGTTGTTCTCGATACGCAAACGTCTTCAAGTCCCGGCTTGATAAAGTTGTTTACAAGCTCAACAGCTCTTGTCTTTGGCTGTAAATAGTCTGTTTCCGTGAGGAGCTTTTCAATTCTGTCGGCAAAAGGTGACATCTTGAAGAAGTATGCCTCCTCCTTTGCCTCTGTAACCTCTCGTCCGCATTCGGGGCATTTGCCGTCAATAAGCTGGCTTTCTGTCCAGAAGCTTTCACAGGGGGTGCAGTATTTGCCCTTGTATTCGCCCTTGTAGATGTAGCCCTTGTCATACAGCTCCTTGAAAATTTTCTGAACCGTTTCAATGTGGTAATCGTCTGTTGTGCGGATATATCTGTCATAGCTTATGTTCATAAACTTCCATAAGCCCTTAAAGGTTTTTACAATTTCGTCAACATACTCTTTGGGAGTAACACCCTTTTCGGCAGCCTTCTGTTCGATTTTAAGGCCGTGTTCATCCGTACCCGTAAGGAACATAACATCGTATCCCTGCATTCGTCTGTAACGGGCGATAGAATCGCACGCAACGGTGGTGTAGCAATGACCGATGTGGGGATTGCCTGACGGATAATAAATAGGCGTTGTAATGTAAAATGGTTTTTTCTGACACATAGTATTTGTCCTCCCTAAAATTCAGCAAATGAGCTGTAACTGTAATTATACCAATAATTGCATATAATTTCAAGAGTTCATGGGATAAACGGAGAATAGTTAATTGTTGTATGCTTAATTTAAAGACAATTACTTATGATTCATTTCGGTGATGTTACTGTCTGAATTCATAAATAATCGTGTTAAAGAGTCGGGTTAAAGTGAAATAATGCCGAACTGCGCAAGTGTGTAGGAAATTAAGATGAACACAAGGCAGATTGGAGCTATATATTTAATCATAACATCAAACAAAGCCCTTCTGCTGAAACGCTCGCCGTTCCTTGTGACTTCGTCTGCAATAGTCTTTGGCTTGATAACCCAGCCGATGAGAATACAAGTGCAAAGTGCGACAATCGGCATAATAATGCTGTTGCTCAAGAAGTCAAAGAATGTAAGGAAGTCCATTCCGAGAATCTTAACATTTGACCATATACCATTGCCGAGTGACGACGGAATACCCATAATAAGACAGATGCCGATAACGATAAGACAGGACTTGATTCGTGTAAGCTTGAACTTGTCCATAAGCGAAGAAACAATTGCTTCCATTACGGAGATTGAGCTTGTGATAGCTGCAAAGAATACAAGAACAAAGAACAAAAATCCGATGATTCCGCCGGCAGGCATTTCGTTGAATACCTTTGGAAGTGTGATGAACATAAGTCCGGGACCGCTTGCACCAAGACCTTCTTCACCGCTGAATACATAAACCGCAGGAACTACCATAAGACCTGCGAGAAGTGCAACGGCTGTGTCGAAAATCTCAATTTGGTTAACCGACTTTGTAAGGTTTACCTCATTCTTTGTGTATGAACCGTAGGTTACCATAATTCCCATTGCAATGCTCATTGAGAAGAACAGCTGACCGAGTGCCGCCGCAAATGTCCAAATTGACAGTTTGCTGAAATCGGGAATGAGGTAGTACGAAACACCTTCCATTGCGTTTGGGAGCGTGAGTGTGTAGATTGAAATTCCGACTGTCAGAACAAGCAGAACAGGCATCAAAAATTTGCTCAGTCGCTCAATGCCCTTGTTTATTCCGAGCATAATTACCACTGCACTCAACAGCATAAATATTAAGAAAAACACAATGGGTGACAACGGGTCGGAAATAAAGTCCGAGAAAAAGTTGTCCTGTGCCGCAGGGGCAACAAGTCCCTGTGCATAAACGCACATATATTTTGTAACCCAACCGCCGATAACGCAGTAGTACGGAATAATGATTGTAGGAACAAGCGTTGCAAGGTAGCCTAAAAACGAAAATTTGCTGCATAGCTTTTTGTAGGCGAGAATCGGACTTAGCTTTGTTTTTCTGCCGATTGCGATTTCGGCAGTCAAAAGTGAAAAGCCGAATGTAAGCGCAAGGATTATGTAGATAAAGATAAATGTTCCGCCGCCGTACTTAGCTGCATAATACGGAAATCTCCAGAGATTTCCCAACCCTACTGCACTTCCCGCAGCGGCAAATACAAATCCGAGTCCGCCGGAAAAGCTTCCCCTTTTTTTACTCATGATAATTACCTCTCATTTTCTTTGGAATTTTTTAAAATCTGTAAATAAAACAATCAACGCAAGTATAACATAATACAGAGATTAAAACAATATTTTTTGAAATTTTTTGAATATTTTGCAAAAAGAAAATTTTGGTTTTATCTTTGCGAATTTTGTCAAATCTATTGCAAATCAATTTTATTTGTGATATTGTAAAATATATGTAAAGAATGCGTTGCCAAAGGTAAAATTTAGTGCAATTCGCTTGAAATAATCCGTTTTGTATTTTATACTTAATCAGATATATTAAATTGGGTTATATATCAGTTTTTATGGTGGTGAATTATATGTCAAATTCAAAAAATAACAATAAAAAAACATCCGAAAAAGCAAAGCTTATGTCAAAATGGCAAAAGATGCCTTATACTAACAGAGAATTAAGCTGGGTTGACTTTAATGCAAGAGTGCTTGAAGAGGCGTTCAAAAAGACCAACCCAATTATGGAAAGATGTAACTTTCTTTCAATTACGGCATCAAACCTTGACGAATTCTTTATGGTTCGTGTTGCAGGTGTGCTTGACCAGATTCATCACGGCAGAACAAGCCGTGACGCATCGGGCATGACTCCTACAGAGGTTATGGACGGACTTGTTGAAAAAATTCACGAGTTTGCCAAAAAGCAGTACAGCTGTTACAACCGTTCAATAATTCCGTCACTTCGTTCGGCAGGCATTGTGTTCAAAGAGGCTGACGAGCTTGACGGCGACCAGAAAGCGTTTGTTGAGGAATACTTTAAAAAAGTAGTTTTCCCCGTATTGACACCTATGGCTGTTGATACAAGCCGTCCGTTCCCGATGCTTGCAAACAAAAGTCTTAACATTGCGGTTCGCCTTACAAATGCCGAGAACGAAGAATTTTTCGCATTGGTTCAGGTTCCGTCAATTCTTCCGAGATTTCTTGAGCTTCCGACTCACGAGGGCAGAGCGTTTATTCTGCTTGAAAAAATAATCGCAATGCACCTCGGTGAGCTTTTTGAGCTTTACAACATTAAGCAGTACGATCCTTTCAGAATCACCCGAGATTCCGACCTTGACATTGACGAGGATACCGAGGATCTTATGGCTGAAATTAAAAAGTCAATCAGAAAGCGTAAGAGAGGAGAACCTGTTCGTCTTGAATTCGGCAAGAAATGCAACCGGGAAATTCGTGAATTTCTTGTTGACGCTCTCGATGTTACGGAGCGTGAAATCTACTTTCAGAGAGGTCCTCTTGACCTTACATTCCTTTCAAAATTTGCCCACATCAAGGGCTGTGAGGATATGTGCTTTGAACCAATCGTTCCCGTAAATCCGCCTGCGGAATTCTGCGGTTATGACGATATTTTTGAGGCTATCCGTGAAAAGGACAGACTTGTGCATCATCCTTATGAAAGCTTTGATGTTGTGGTTGATTTTGTCAAAAAGGCGGCAACCGATCCGAATGTTCTTGCTATCAAGCAAACCTTGTACCGTGTCAGCGGAAATTCACCGATTGTTGCGGCTCTTATCAAGGCTGCTGAAAACGGCAAGCAGGTAACTGTTCTTGTTGAACTCAAGGCGAGATTTGATGAGGAAAACAACATTCAGTGGGCAACAAAGCTTGAAAAGGCGGGCTGTCATGTAATTTACGGTCTTACAGGACTTAAAACCCACTGCAAAATCTGTCTTGTAGTAAGAAAAGATAAGGACGGAATCAGAAGATATTTGCATATGGGTACGGGTAACTATAACGACAGTACGGCGAGATTCTATACCGATATCGGTATGTTCACCTGCCGTGAAGAATACGGTGTTGACGCATCATCACTCTTTAATGTATTGACAGGTTACTCAACTCCGCCTGAATACAACAAATTTATCGTTGCACCTCACGGAATGCGTCCGTTCTTTGAGGCTATGATTATTCAGGAAACCGAGAACGCAAAGCTCGGACTTCCTGCCAAAATTACCGCAAAGGTGAACTCGCTTGTTGATCCTGAAATCATCAGTCTTTTGTACGATGCATCAAACGCAGGCGTAAAAATTGACCTCATCGTAAGAGGTATCTGCTGTCTTGTTCCGGGGGTTCATGGATTCAGCGAAAACATCAGAGTGATTTCAATTGTCGGTCAGCTTTTGGAGCATAGCCGAATATTTATATTTGAAAACAATTCAAATCCGCTTTACTATATGGGAAGTGCCGACTGGATGCCGAGAAACCTCGACAGACGAGTTGAGCTTGTGTTCCCTGTTGAGGACGAGGATATCAAAAAGCGTGTGCAGGAGGTTATCACGGTTTCATTTAAGGATACCGTAAATGCACGCCAACAGCTTTCAACAGGTGTATATAAGTCTGTTGACAAGCGTGGAAAACACAAAACAAATTGTCAGAAATTCTTTTCAAAGCTTGCGTTAAAGGCTCAAAAGCAGGCAATGAAAAAAACATATGCGAGCACTGTCGGAACTCCGATTGTACCCGTTGAAGTGAAAAAGGAGGACTCCGAACAATGAAAAGAGTAGGCATTTTAACAAGCGGCGGTGATTGTCAGGGACTTAACGCAACAATCCGTGCCGTTGCAAAAACACTTTATAATCAGCTTGGCAATGATGTTGAAATCATCGGCATTATTGACGGCTACAGAGGTCTTATCTACGGCGAAACAAGAAAGATGAAACCCGAGAATTTTTCGGGTATTCTCACAATGGGCGGTACGATTCTCGGCACATCAAGACAGCCGTTCAAGCTTATGCGTGTTGTTGACGAGAACAGCGTTGACAAGGTTGAGGCTATGAAGAAGAATTACAAAAAGCTTGCTCTTGACTGTCTTGTCGTACTCGGCGGCAACGGAACTCAAAAAACCGCAAATCTTCTTCGTGAAGAGGGACTCAATGTGGTTTCGCTTCCTAAGACAATCGACAACGACCTTTGGGGTACAGACAAGACATTCGGTTTTCAGAGTGCCGTTGATATTGCAACAAATGTAATCGACTGTATCCATTCAACCGCAACATCTCATGGCAGAGTTTTCATTATTGAGGTTATGGGACATAAGGTTGGCTGGCTCACACTTTATGCAGGTATTGCAGGCGGTGCGGACATTATCCTTATCCCCGAAATTCCGTATGATATAGATTCCGTTGTCAAGACAATCAAGTCAAGAACCGCAGGCGGTAAGAATTTTTCAATTCTTGCAGTTGCCGAGGGTGCAATTTCAAAAGAAATTGCCGCTTTGCCTAAAAAGCAGAGAAAAGCCGCTGTTGCAGAGATGAAATATCCGTCAATTTCCTATCAGATTGCCCACGATATTGAGGAGGCAACAGGTCAGGAAACAAGGGTTACAGTACCGGGTCACTTCCAGAGAGGCGGCAGTCCCGATGCCTATGACCGTGTGATTTCAACTCGTTTCGGCGTTAAAGCCGCAGAGCTTATTATCAATAAAGACTACGGCAAAATGGTTGCCCTTGTAAATAATAAGGTAGTTGCCGTTCCGCTTAAGGACATCGCAGGCAAGCTCAAGAGCGTTCCGAAAGACAGCGAGGTTGTTGAAACAGCAAGAAAAATGGGCATCAGCTTTGGCGAATGATTTTCACCTTTTGGTTGACATATGCCTTTGTTATGATAAAAATGAAATCACAATGCAGGAATATATTTCACTTATCAAGAAAAAACAGGAGTTAAGGCTTAATGGCATACAATGACAATTCCATTAACAGAGATGTAATTTTAAACTATGCCTTTAGCACATACGGAACAGAACCCGAATATCCGTGGGAGAGCAGTCCCGATAATGCGGTTCTGCGGAATACGATGTCGGGCAAATGGTACGCAATAATTATGTGTGTCAAAAGGCAGATTTTAGGGCTTGACGGCGATGGCTTTGTCGATGTGATGAATGTCAAGTGCGATCCGATTCTTGTCGGCTCGCTGAGAATGAAAAACGGATTTCTGCCTGCCTATCATATGAACAAGGACAAGTGGATAAGTATTCTGCTTGACGGCTCTGTGAGCAAGGAAGAAATCTTTCCGCTGATTGACGAAAGCTACAATCTTGTTATGCCAAAGGCTAAAAAACGCTCAAAAATCTGACATGATAATCAAGTCGGAAAATCGGTTTTACAATCGGTTTTCCGATTTTTTGTTGTTTGGGCATTAAATGTGTGTAGAAAAGTTGTCTGAAATCTTGCAATGAACGCCTGCTTTTGCTATAATCGTAGTATGTATATGAAAATATGTGCCACGCAGAATGAACGGGGTATTAAATATGAAGTCAGATTTTAAGAAAATTTTTAGGAAAAGAATACTTCCGACCGTACTTGCGGTTCTTGCATTGTCGGTTTGTTCAATAACCGCCTTTGCGGTAGGAGAGGACGATCCGCAAACTCCCGATCCCCAGCCCGATCCCGTAGTGACGGAGTATGTTCCCGATGAAACCGAACCGCAATACACAGAGCCGGTTTATACCGAGCCTGTTTACACCGAAGCGCCTACAACCGAGTATGTTGAGCCCAAAACGGAAGAACCTACAACCGAGTATGTTCAGCCCGAAACGGAAGCTCAGAAACAGGAAGAAACGCAGTATCAGAATCAGTATGTTGAAACTCAGGCGACCGATTCAACGGAATTTCAGGCTCCGACAATCGCAAAAACAGTCAGCGAAAAAAAGTATTCCACAAGCTACACGGCGGGAATCGTTTCGTGGATTTGCGTAGGTCTTGGAGTAGTTGCAATTGCGGTTGTAATGATCAGCACAAAAGTCGGTGCAAGAAAAAGAATAAGGTAACAGCATTAAATGTGTAAAAATATGGATAATCTTAACATCGGCGGTGTTCCGCTGAAATCCCACGCAGTTCTCGCACCCATGGCGGGGGTAAGCGACAGGGCTTACCGTGAGCTTTGCGTAAGATTCGGTGCGGCATACTGCGTAAGCGAAATGGTCAGCTCAAAGGCGCTTTCTTTCAACAGTAAAAAGAGCGAAGAACTGATGGAAATTTCAGACTTAGAGCGTCCTTGCGGAATTCAGATTTTCGGTGATGATCCGAAATGTATGGCTGATGCCGCAAAGCACGCACTTGAAAACAAACCTGATATTATTGATATCAATATGGGATGCCCTGCTCCGAAGATAAGTTCAAACGGCAGCGGAAGTGCATTGATGAAAAATCCTTGGCTTTGCGGAGAAATCGTCAAGGCTGTGA
>ULLX01046254.1_pt1 | contig 18362 bp, 10 predicted proteins | sample 1951501 | NCBI WGS metagenome assembly ULLX01 (sample SAMEA4835535, study PRJEB28245) | human gut metagenome | biome: gut microbiome; material: fecal sample | place: Denmark | collected 2008
CTGCATCATGGGCACAGGTTCCAACTCGTGTTATTACGACGGCAAACATATTGGTGCCAACGTCTCTCCCCTGGGTTTCATCCTTGGCGACGAAGGTAGCGGTGCTTGCCTGGGCAAATTGCTGGTAGGTGATATTCTGAAGAATCAAATGACTCCGGAACTGAAAGAGAAGTTCCTCAAACAGTTCAATCTGGAACCGGCAGACATCATCGACCGTGTATACCGCAAACCATTCCCGAACCGCTTCTTGGCAAGCCTGTCTCCATTCCTCGCTCAGAATCTGGATGAGCCTTGTGTGCGCACGCTGGTGCTGAACAGTTTCAAGGCTTTCCTGAAAAGGAACGTCATGCAATACGATTATCAGCATAGCAAGGTACATTTCATCGGCTCCGTAGCATTCCATTATAAGGAGGTACTTGCCGAGGCCGCACAGGAAATGGGCATTCAAATAGGTACCATTCTCCAAAGCCCTATGGAAGGCCTGATTAGCTACCATAGCTAACCATCCCAGCCTCCATAAATCATAAATTATAAATCATAAATCTCATCATCATCATGGCATTCGTAAAGATATCAGAGCAACCTTCGCTCTACAACGACTTAGAAAAGAAATCTGTCCGCGAAATATTAGAGGACATCAACACAGAAGACCAGAAAGTGGCATTGGCTGTTCAGAAAGCTATCCCACAGATTGAGAAACTGGTGAAACAAATCGTTCCACGCATGAAGCAAGGCGGACGCATCTTTTATATGGGAGCAGGTACCAGCGGTCGCCTGGGTGTGCTGGATGCATCGGAAATTCCTCCAACATTCGGTATGCCTCCTACACTCGTCATCGGACTGATAGCAGGTGGTGATACAGCCCTGCGCAATCCGGTGGAAAATGCGGAGGACGATATGCGTCGCGGTTGGGAAGAGTTGGTTGAACGTAACATTACGGATAAAGATACCGTCATCGGCATTGCTGCTTCCGGCACGACTCCTTACGTTATCGGCGCCATGCAGAAAGCACGCGAGCACGGCATTCTTACAGGCTGCATCACCAGCAACCCCGACTCTCCGATGGCAGCAGAAGCAGATGTTCCCATCGAAATGATTGTAGGACCGGAGTACGTAACAGGTAGCTCACGCATGAAATCGGGTACGGGACAGAAAATGATACTGAACATGATTACCACTTCTGTCATGATACAGCTGGGCCGCGTGAAAGGTAATAAGATGGTGAACATGCAGCTGAGTAACCAGAAATTGGTAGACCGTGGCACCCGCATGATTGTAGAAGAACTGGGATTGGACTATGGAAAGGCAAAGGCACTGTTGCTAATGCATGGTTCAGTGAAAAAGGCAGTGGATGCTTATAGAGGAAAATAAATTCAAAAGAGCATTGATAATACCCTAATATTATGAAACTAATCCCCTCCTTCCTTTTCCTTACGTTGCTTGCTCTGCAAGCACCTGCACAATCCTTGCAACGTGTTGCCCCCGAACAAGTAGGCATGGATTCCCGTCATTTGCTATACGCTGACGAAGCGATAGAAACCGCCATCGCCAATAAAGACATTCCCGGTGCCGTGCTCGCTGTAGTACGCAACGGGAAGATGGCTTACCTCAAAGCATACGGCAACAAGTGTGTGTACCCTAACACCGAGCCTATGACCGTAAACACTATTTTCGATATGGCCTCATGCAGCAAACCCATGTCCACTGCCATCTGTACCCATATCCTGGCAGAACGTGGCAAACTCCGCCTCCTGGACCCCGTCAGCCTCTACATCCCTGAATTTAAGTCCTGGGTGAGCGAAGACGGAAAAGATAAGAAAATCATCCGCATCGCCGACCTGCTAACGCACACTTCCGGTCTCCCCCCTTATGCCCCAACCAGTGAATTGGAGAAACAATATGGCTCTCCCAGCCCCGACGGAATGATAGAGTACATAGCCAACTGCCGCCGCGACTTCAAGCCGCAGACCGATTTCCAATACAGTTGCCTTAACTACATCACCCTGCAACGCATCATCGAAACCGTCAGCGGACAATCTTTACGTGACTTCGCTCGCGAAAATCTTTTTGATGTATTAGGCATGGCCCATACCGACTATCTCCCCTGCAAGCGCGACAAGGATGGAAAATGGATAAACAGCGTCCTCCCCCACTGGGCAAAAACCGATCTCCACAGCACCGCCAATTGTCAACTGTCAACTGTCAATTGTCAATTGAAAAACGTCGCTCCCACCGAAAAACAACCCGATGGCAGCGTCCTCTGCGGACAAGTACACGACCCACTCGCCCGCGTCATGAATGGCGGTATTTCCGGCAATGCCGGTGTATTCTCTTGCGCCGAAGACATAGCTGTCCTCTGCGCCGCTCTGCAAAACGGCGGAGAATGGAACGGACGCCGCATCCTCAGCCCATTGGGAGTAAAAACTATGCGTACCGTCCCTCGTGCCACCGCTACATTAGGACGCACTTTAGGATGGGATAGCTTCACCGCCTACGCTTCCAATAACGGAGATTATTTTGGTCCGAATACCTACGGGCACACCGGATACACCGGTACTTCCATCATCATAGATCCGGACAACGACACTTCCGTCATCCTGCTTGTCAATGCCGTGCATCCCGAAGACGGTCACAGCATGGTTCGTCTGCGCTCTCTGGTAGCCAATGTTGTTGCAGCTTCTATCTATCCCACCCCACGTATTTATACGGACCATTACTATAAGCGCTTCCTGCAATTCATGGATGAACCTGCCATTACTTCCAAAGACATCGTCATGGTGGGCAACAGCCTTACAGAAGGTGGCGGTGACTGGAACGCCCGCCTCAACAAGAAAAACATCCGTAACCGTGGTATCATCGGTGATGAAGTTATGGGTATTTACGACCGCCTGCACCAGATACTTCCGGGACACCCTGAGAAATTATTCCTCCTTGCCGGTGTCAACGACATCTCACACGACCTCACTGTGGACAGCATCGTCAGTATGATACGCATGACCGTAGAGCGCATTCAGCGTGAATCTCCCGATACGAAACTCTACCTGCAAAGTCTCCTGCCTTTCGATGAGAGCTTCGGACGTTACAAAAAGCTAACCGGAAAAACCGACATGGTTCCCGAAATCAATGCACAACTGGAAATTTTAGCTAAAGATCACAAGATTACATTCATCAACCTCTTCCCATTATTTACAGAGAAAGGCACGAATGTACTGCGCAAAGAGCTGACCAGCGATGGCTTGCACCTGAATGAAGAAGGATATAAAATTTGGGTGAAAGCGTTGAAAAAGAAGATGTAATGAGTGATTAGTGGTGAGTGATTAGTGAGTTACACCGTTATTCCGCATAAGCCTTATTGCTAAACATTAATCACTCCCAACAATTCTCTCGTCTTATCCGCCAGGAACAAAGGTATATTCAGCAAATTCCCATCCTGCTTCAGATTCAACATTGAATACCGAATCCGACAAGCAGGTTGAAAGAGTTTCTCATACTGAATCAGACTTTTGCCCTGTATATTTTGATCTGCCTTTACCTCTATCGGATAGATCTGATTGATATACTGAAGCAGAAAATCCACCTCTGCCTTATTGCCTGAAGTCCAATAACGGAAAGGCATTTGAAACTGTGCCGTAAGACTTTGCAATATATAGTTTTCAGCCAGCGCTCCTTTATATTCTGTATAGGCAGGAGTAGGCAGCAATAGTATACTGGCATCCAATTCAGACAGCTTCCTCAACAACCCCAAATCCAATGTATAAAGTTTAAATGTGCCCAAATCATCATAAGCTTTCAATGGTAACTTAGGAGCCTTGCTAAGTAACACTTTATTAACAAGCCCTGCCTGCTCTAACCACAAAATTGCATCTTCATATTCCCTGGCACGTGCTCCCGGACGAACCAACTGATAAACAAACTTACGATTCTCTTTCGCCAACTGCGAAGGCAACGAATTCCAAACATAATTGATACGAGGAGCCAAAGTCGGAGTAGTATGTTTCACGAAATCCAGAGCATAATCATTCAGTATATCTTGAAGTGCAGAGTCCACTCTCTCCATATCATTAAAATCAACCATCAACGTGGCCGGTTCAGGCATACCACCACAAATGGAATAAGCAGTAAAAGACTCCCGCAACTTATCAAAAAAGATCTGTGGCAGTGGCTCTACCTTATCAATAGAATGCATATACTCATGCATAACCGGATCTTTTGTCCTCAGGAACTCCGTAAAAGTGAGTGGATACATATAAAGATGATTCACTTTCCCCACCGGAAATGATTTACCCACATGATTCAGATAGATACCTAACAAAGAGCCCGCACATGCCACAGCATACTCTGGAGCTTCCTCACAGAAGTATTTCAATGCATTCAACGCCTCGTTGCACTCTTGAATTTCATCCAGAATCAATAAGGTTGTTTGAGGTTCTATCTTCTTTCCATGCAAAAAAGATAAGTGTTGAATAATTCGTTGAGGGTCTTTCGTTGTTCTGAAGACATCGCAAAGACCACTTTCATCCTTATCTAAACTGAAATAAGCAACATCGTCAAAATACTCCCTGCCAAAGTACTTCAAAGCCCACGTCTTACCTACCTGTCGTGCACCATGAACTACAAGCGGCTTTCTGTTAGTATCCGTTTTCCATGCTGCCAATTGCGAGATAATGTCTCTTTCAAACATAACAAATCACATTTTTGATATCACAAAAGTGTATGTTTACACATTTTTGATATGAGTTTCGTGCAAATATACACATTTTCGGCAAAAGACCCTGCAATAGTAAAATATAAAACAAACGAAGGAGGCCTATCTAATCACAAGAAATAGATAGGCCTCCTGTATTTTTTAAAGAAGAAGTTAGTTTACTGAACCACCTCTGTCATTATTACATCAAAAGCTAATACTGAATAACCGGGAATCGATCCACTACCATCAGTTCCATACGCAGAACCCCATGGAACATAAACCATCCAGCGTTCTCCAACGCGCATATATTGCAGGAAAGTTCTCCACCCACTTGCCAGTGAAGAAGAGTTGATAGTAAACATAACAGTCCAGTCGAAATCTGTCGGCTCATTCTTTGGAGGATTAGGGATAGCCTGATCTATTGCACTATATCCTGTAAAACTTCCATCAAACTTAGTACCAGTAATCAGTGTACCATAATAATAAACATAAGCCGCTTCTGTAGCCATCGGACGTTGTCCATCCAGATTCTTCACAAGCTTTTTACAATATATATATTCCGGAGTCTGAAGAGTGCTGACAAATTCATTCTTAACATAGAATATTTCGCCTACCTCTACTTTATCCAACTTTTCCAAGTCCATAGGAACATAATTATCTCCCGCAACTACCTTGATAGAATCCAGAAACGCTTGGTTACGCTCCTGCCAGTTCGCATATTTCCCTTCCTCTTCCACTTCTTCGCAAGAAACAAACGCACCTGCCAAAATCAGCAGGAAAGGTAAAAATACTAAGAGTTTTTTATTCATTCAATTATTTTTTATTCTGTATTCTAACTTTCGAATTCCAGTACTTATTGCAACCCTTTCAGCAATGAAGTGATGCTGACACGGTCTGCAATGATGTTATTCAGTTCAGCAATAGCCACGCGTTCCTGTTGCATCGTGTCACGATTACGCAGTGTCACGCAGTTATCTTCCAGAGTTTGGTGGTCAACAGTCACACAGTACGGAGTACCGATGGCATCCTGACGACGGTAACGTTTACCGATACTATCTTTTTCATCATACTGGCAGTGGAAGTGGAACTTCAATGAGTCGATGATCTCACGAGCCTTTTCAGGCAGACCGTCTTTCTTCACCAACGGCATTACGGCCAACTTCACAGGAGCCAGTGCGGCAGGCAATCTCAGCACTACGCGGCTTTCTCCACTTTCCAATTGTTCTTCGCAATAAGAAGCAGACATGATGCTGAGAAACATACGGTCCACACCGATAGAAGTCTCGATAACATACGGAGTATAACTTTCGTTCGTCTCAGGATCGAAGTACTTAATATTCTTACCTGAGAACTTCTCATGCTGAGACAAGTCAAAATTCGTACGGCTATGGATACCTTCCACTTCCTTGAAACCAAACGGCATCAGGAACTCGATATCTGTAGCAGCATTCGCATAGTGAGCCAACTTATCATGATCGTGATAACGATAGTGGTCATCACCGAATCCCAATGCCTTATGCCATTTCAGGCGAATTTCCTTCCACTTCTTAAACCAGTCCAATTCAGTGCCCGGCTTCACGAAGAACTGCATTTCCATCTGTTCGAACTCACGCATACGGAAAATGAACTGACGGGCAACAATCTCGTTACGGAATGCCTTACCAATCTGTGCAATACCGAAAGGTATCTTCATACGGCCGGTCTTCTGTACATTCAGGTAGTTCACAAAGATACCCTGAGCTGTTTCAGGACGCAGGTAAATCTTCATGGCACCATCAGAAGTAGACCCCATTTCTGTAGAGAACATCAGGTTGAACTGACGAACTTCCGTCCAGTTCTTTGTACCGCTGATGGGGCAAACGATTTCTTCATCCACGATAATCTGGCGAAGCTCGTCAAGGTTATTATCATTCAGTGCCTTTGCAAAACGTTCGTGCAATGCGTCACGTTTAGCCTGATGTTCCAGTACGCGACCATTTGTGCTACGGAACTGTGCTTCATCAAAAGCCTCTCCAAAACGTTTAGCAGCTTTGGCAACTTCTTTATTAATCTTATCGTCGTACTTTGCAAGTTGGTCTTCAATCAATACATCGGCACGATAACGCTTCTTGGAATCACGGTTGTCAATCAAAGGGTCATTGAATGCGTCTACGTGTCCGGAAGCCTTCCAGATGGTGGGGTGCATAAAGATAGCGGAGTCGATGCCGACAATGTTTTCGTGCAGCAACACCATGCTCTGCCACCAGTATTGTTTAATGTTGTTTTTCAGTTCTACACCCATCTGACCGTAGTCATACACTGCTCCCAATCCATCATAGATGTCGCTGGAGGGGAATACGAAACCGTATTCCTTACAGTGTGATACGAGTTTCTTAAAAACGTCTTCTTGTGCCATTTTTTTGTTATATCTATTAATTTTAATCCTGTTCTTTATTAAAAAGCGCCACAAAGATAGGGATTTATATCATAAGTCGGGCAGGTGGGGTATTAATTTATCTTATCGTTGCAGGTTATTACCCGCTGGCGAAATTAGAATCTGCTCTGTATCCTGTCAGAGACGTATCAGAAAGGGCTCAAATCCTTATTTGCTCCATACCATCCCCACATAAGGGTACTTCTAACCGAATTTGGTACGGAGCAAGTACGGGACAAATACTGCCCAGCCCCGGCCTTGATTCCCTCCGGACGCAAGAAGATTTCAACTCCTGATTTGCATAAACAATTAAAAAGTCTTCATTTGCAGGTTTTCCCAAGAAATTTCGTATTTTTGCGTTCGACTGAAAAAAATCAGTGATTATTCAGAATAGATATTCCCGAAATAGATATGAGCGAAGACTTTGAAGCACCTAAAGACGATTTGGAAAAAGACCTCCCGGAAGGGAGCGAAGGACATTCGGATTATAAACCCGCTGACACGAAGGACGTAAAAGCAAAATACCAACTTAGCGGCATGTACCAGAATTGGTTTCTGGATTATGCTTCATACGTTATCCTGGAACGTGCCGTGCCCCACATCAATGATGGTTTAAAGCCTGTGCAGCGACGCATATTGCACTCCATGAGGCGTATGGAAGATGGGCGCTACAACAAAGTGGCGAACATCGTAGGACATACCATGCAGTTTCACCCGCACGGTGATGCTTCCATCGGTGACGCGTTGGTACAATTGGGACAGAAAGATTTGCTCGTAGATTGCCAGGGAAACTGGGGTAATATACTCACCGGTGACGGTGCGGCTGCTCCCCGTTACATTGAGGCACGTTTGTCTAAGTTCGCCCTCGATGTGGTATTCAACCCTAAAACAACCGAATGGAAACTCTCCTACGACGGCCGAAACAAGGAACCGGTAACTCTACCGGTAAAGTTCCCTTTACTCCTGGCACAGGGTGTAGAAGGTATTGCCGTAGGTCTTTCTTCCAAAATACTTCCCCATAACTTCAATGAACTTTGCGATGCATCCATCCGCTATCTGCACGAGGAAGAGTTCAAGCTCTATCCGGATTTTCAGACCGGCGGCAGCATCGACGTTTCTAAATACAACGACGGTGAGCGCGGAGGTGCAGTGCGTGTACGTGCTAAAATCGAGAAGATCGACAACAAGACACTTGCCATCAAAGAAATTCCTTACGGTAAAACGGTAGCCAGTGTCTGCGATTCCATTGTGAAAGCAAGCGAAAAAGGCAAGATTAAGATAAAGAAGGTAGAAGACCTCACGTCCGGGAACGTGGAGATACTCGTTCATCTTGCCCCTGGCGTTTCTTCTGACAAAACAATCGATGCTCTGTATGCCTTCACGGACTGCGAGGTAAGCATATCACCTAACTGTTGCGTCATCGACGACCAGAAACCTCACTTCCTCACCGTAAGCGATGTACTGAAGAAATCAGTGGACAACACTCTGTCTCTGCTACGCCAGGAACTGGAAATACGCAAAGACGAAATACAGGAAAGCCTGCACTTCGCTTCACTGGAAAAGATATTCATCGAAGAACGCATCTATAAGGACAAGGAATTTGAACAGGCCAAGAATATGGACGCCGCTTGCGAGCATATCGATGAACGCCTGACACCTTACTATCCACAATTCATCCGCGAAGTCACGAAGGAGGACATCCTGAAGCTGATGGAAATCAAGATGGGACGTATCCTTAAGTTCAACTCCGACAAGGCAGAAGAACTCATTGCCCGTATGAAGACGGACATTGAGGAGATAAATCACCATCTGGCCAATATCGTGGAATATACGGTGAACTGGTATCTGATGCTGAAAGAAAAGTACGGCAAGAATTTCCCACGCCGCACAGAATTGCGAAACTTCGACACCATCGAAGCAAGTAAAGTGGTAGAAGCCAACGAAAAACTATATATCAACCGTGAAGAAGGCTTTATCGGCACAGGTCTGAAAAAGGATGAGTTCCTGTGTAACTGCTCAAGTCTCGATGATGTCATTATCTTCTTCCGAGACGGACGCTACCTGGTTACTCCCGTATCCGACAAGAAATTCGTAGGTAAGAATATTCTCTATGCCAACGTTTTCAAGAAGAACGACAAGCGTACAATCTACAACGTTGTTTATCGCGACGGGAAAGAGGGTACACAGTATATCAAGCGGTTTGCCGTAACAAGCATCATCCGCGACCGTGAATATGACGTCACTCAAGGTACACCCGATTCACGCATCACGTACTTCACAGCCAACCCTAACGGTGAAGCGGAAGTCATCAAAGTAACCCTAAAGCCCAATCCGCGCGTACGCCGCATTATCTTCGAAGAAGATTTCAGCAACATCAGCATCAAGGGACGTCAGGCACGAGGTAACATACTAACCAAGCTTCCGGTGCACAAAATTGCCCTGAAACAGCGTGGCGGATCAACACTGGGTGGACGGAAAGTATGGTTCGACCGCGACGTGCTTCGCCTCAACTATGACGGACGAGGTGAATATCTGGGAGAATTCCAGAGTGACGACAGCATCCTCGTAGTACATGATAACGGAGATTTCTACATCACCAACTTCGACCTTAGCAATCACTATGAGGCTAACATCCGAATATTGGAGAAATTTGACCCGAACAAGATATGGACTGCTGTGCTCTACGATGCAGACCAGCAAAATTTCCCGTATATCAAACGTTTCTGCATGGAAGCAACCAACCGCAAGCAGAACTATCTGGGAGAGAACAAGAATAACCGCCTTATCCTGTTGACGGACGAATGCTATCCCCGCCTGGAAATTATATTCGGTGGACATGACAGTTTCCGCGAACCGATGATCATAGAAGCTGATGAATTTATTGCCGTAAAAGGTTTCAAGGCAAAAGGGAAACGCCTCACTACGTTCACGATGGAAACCGTCAATGAACTGGAACCTACGCGGCAACCCGAAGTTCCTGAGGAAACGGAAGACCAGAATGAAGAAGAACCGGAAATACTGGACCCGGATCACGGCAAAAGTGAAGACGATATCCGGGACGAGATAACAGGACAGATGAAACTGTTCTAAGTGATTAACGGCTAATGATTAGTGATAAGCAACTCTATCAATGAAGCTAAATAAGATTGGTGTAATACTAATGGGATGTCTGCTTCTGGCAGGCGGAAGTATACAGGCGCAAAGTGTGGAAGACAGGGCGCTACAAGAATTAAGAGCGGACTCTTCGGCCCGGACACGTTTTATAACCCGTGCCACCATGTATGGCGTCGGCTACACCAATGTGTACGACACTTACCTGTCACCGCAGGAATACAAAGGTATAGACTTCCGCATTTCACGCGAGAGCATGCGCATGACCAAGTGGATGAATGGCAATATATCCCTGCAAAGCTTTTTTCAGGCTGATTTGGGTTATACCCACAACCGTGTGGATAACAACAATACATTCTCCGGGCTTGCCAATTGGAATTACGGGTTGCATTACAACTTCCCGATTACTTCCAACTTCAAGTTGCTTGCCGGAGGGTTGATCGACCTCAACGGTGGCTTTGTCTACAATCTGCGCAATGGCAATAATCCGGCACAGGCACGCGCTTATATCAATCTGGATGCATCCGGAATGGCAATATGGGATTTACGGATCAAAAACTATCCCATCAGCCTGCGCTATCAGGTTAATCTTCCTTTCGCAGGCGTTATGTTCTGCCCGAATTACGGACAATCATACTATGAGATATTTACGCTGGGCAACTGGGGCGGAGTGATAAATTTCACCTCCCTGCACAATCAGCCATCCCTGCGGCAAATGCTGACTGTTGATTTTCCGGTAGGAAGGGCAAAAATGCGCTTGGCTTATCTCTGGGATGCACAACAGGCAAAAGTAAATGACATAAGGATGCATACCTACTCGCACGTATTTATGGTAGGTTTTGTAAAAGAGTTGTTTCTCATTCGTGATAAGAAAAAAAAATAGAGTGATAAAGCGACAGCATGTAAAGGCGATAGAATAATGAAAATAAAAGGAATATATCATATTAAATTAAGGTGGCTTGGCATACTTTTCATGTTGTTGCCATTGTTTTCAAGTTGCATTCGGGAAGAAGAGTTCAACAACTCCCCGCAAGGCAATTTCGAGGCCTTGTGGAAGATTATCGATGAGCAATATTGTTTCCTTGACTATAAACAGATAGACTGGAATGCCATCCATGACAAGTACCAGCCTCTCATTACTTCGAATATGCCCAACGATGGGTTATTCCAAGTACTTGACAGTATGCTGGCAGAACTGAAGGATGGTCACGTCAATCTGTACAGTTCTTCGAATATGGGTCGCTACTGGGATTGGTACCTGGATTATCCACGCAACTTCAACGAAGGTATCATCGAACGGCAGTACCTTGGAAAAAGTTACCGCATTGCCGGCGGTCTCAAATATAAAATCCTTGAAGACAACATAGGGTATATCTATTACGAATCATTCTCCGATGGCGTCGGTAACGGTAATCTGGACGAAGTTCTCTCCTACCTTGCTCCATGTAGCGGACTGATTTTCGATGTGCGAAATAACGGCGGAGGTAATCTTACTTACTCTGAGCGTATTGCCTCCCGCTTCACTAATGAAAAGGTATTGACGGGATACATCCAGCATAAGACGGGAAAGGGACATAGTGATTTCTCCGATCCTGAACCTATTTATCTGGAACCATCCAACAGCATTCGTTGGCAGAAGAAGGTAATGCTTCTCACCAATCGCCACTCTTACAGTGCGACGAATGATTTCGTGAACGCTATGCGCTATTTTCCTAATGTCACTTTAGTAGGTGACAAAACCGGTGGTGGTTCAGGTTTGCCTTTTTCTTCGGAACTTCCTAACGGTTGGGGAGTACGTTTTTCTGCCAGTCCACATTTGGATGCCAAAAAGCAACATATAGAATTCGGCATTGATCCGGATGAGAAAGTAGATATGGCAAAAGAAGATGAAGACAAAGGGATAGATACGATCATTGAAAGGGCACGGGAACTCTTAAAAGTGGTTCAATAAATACTTTCTGCACCAAACTATTTGCTGAAAAGAAAAATCTTTCTATCTTTGCCGTCGCTTAACAAGAAAGCCACTGCGGGTGTGGCGTAATTGGCAGCCGCGCCAGACTTAGGATCTGGTGCCGAGAGGCGTGTAGGTTCGAGTCCTATCACCCGCACTACCAACAAGGTATTTATAGTCAAAAAGCCACTAAAACTGCAATTTTAGTGGCTTTTTTTGTTAAACTACTGTACCTCTATTTTAGCAGTTTCCTTTCTCCGCCATCCTCTAACACTCCCATCTGTTGAATGGCAATACGATTGAGCTTGATTAATCGTTCACCTTGTGAAATCCCTTGCTTAATGAACACGGAATTAAGATTCTCCATATTGGAAAGACATATTAACTCGTTAATAGAGGCATAATCACGAATATTTCCTTTTAAGTCAGGATTATGCTCACGCCACATTTTTGCCGTCATTCCAAACATTGCTACATTTAGCACATCAGCTTCGTTAGCATAAATAATACCTGCCTGTTTCGGCGTTACCTCGGCAGGAATAAGATTCTGTTTGATTGCATCTGTATGGATGCGGTAGTTTATCTTCGACAGTTCCCGTTTAGCAGTCCAACCTAATTGTTCATGTTCATGTTCTTTCAAATGCTGGAACTCTTCTATTAAATAGAGTTTGAACGGAACACTTATAGCTGTACCAAACTCAAATGCAATATCTTTATAAGCATAAGTTCCTCCATACCTGCCTTTTTTAACAATAAGACCAATTGCATTCGTTTTTTCAATCCATTCTGATGCACTCAGTACGAAACTTGGTAATCCAGCTTGTGTTTTAAAGTGGTCAAATTCGACCACTTTAAAATTGTGGTTGTGAATCATCTCCCATGTACCGAGAAATTCTATCGTATATCGATTGCGAATCCAATTCTTGATAATGTCGGCAGCACGGCTCTCGCCCTCCTTCGCATTAGCCATATCCGTGAGCGAAATATAGTCATGCTCATTGTAACTCAAAACAGTTATATCCGTATTCTGTACCGTAATTTTTGACATATCGATTGTTTTATTTTCTTTTTATGCAAAGTTATCTCAAAATAAGAACAATAAGGCATAAATATCTAATTTTTCCGAAAAGTAAATTCAATATAGTATGTAAGTCTGAGATTCCTCAATAATAAGATTGAAAAGGGACATTCCCAAGAGGAAAATAAGAAATAAGTGCATCATTATTATCGTAACGAACATTACGGTAACAGCCGTTACGATAATGCAAAGAGACTATTCTTTGTACTTACACCCAAAAGAAAAACGAGCATCTTTCCAAACCCTGTTTTACGAAAGGAATTGTGTTAAAAACCCAAGATTTAAAAGCCCTCAAAATCTTTTTTTCATTTGCATTGTTCTGATGCAATATATCATTCACATAAAAATTTAATGCAATGAAGAGAAACCTGAACCCTCCTATGAAGAGAGCCCTAAGGCTTAAAAATCTATTCTTGACGGCATGTTTCCTGTTGATAGGCACTGCCGCATTCTCCCAGGAACACACTGTAACAGGTGTTGTTACCGATTCATTTAAAGAACCGTTGATTGGTGTATCCATAGTGGTACAAGGAACCAACACCGGTGTAGTGACCGGACTGGATGGCGATTACTCGATCCAAGTTCCTGCAGATGCTACCCTCGAATTCTCATACGTAGGTATGGAGAAGCAAAGCATCAAGGTAGGCAACCGCAATGTCATCAATGTACAAATGAAAGAAGACTCGCAAATGCTCGCCGAAACAGTCGTCATCGGCTATGGTAGCGCAAAAAAACGCGACCTGACAGGATCTATCACCAATATCAAAGGGGATGAGATTGCCAACAAACCGGTTGCCAACCCACTGTCCGCCCTGCAAGGTAAAGTGGCCGGAGTACAAATCATCAACTCCGGCAAGGCTGGTGCCGACCCGGAAATCCGTGTACGCGGTACAAACTCCATCAATGGTTACAAGCCATTGTACGTAGTAGACGGCCTGTTCAATGACAACATCAACTTCTTGAATCCACAGGACATTGAGTCTATGGAAATTCTGAAAGACCCGTCTTCACTTGCCATCTTCGGTGTGCGTGGTGCTAACGGTGTCATCATCATCACCACCAAGAAAGCTAAAGAAGGACAGACCCGTGTAAACATCAACGGCTCATTTGGCTTTAAAGCCATTACCAACAAGATTGCAATGGTGGATGCAGATGGCTTCAAGTTGCTGTATAACGAACAATTAAGAAATGAAGGTAATCCGGAATACGATTTTTCCGACTGGACAGGCAACACCAACTGGCAGGATGAAATATTCCAGACCGGATTCATCACTAACAACAACATCAGCATCACAGGTGCTTCCGACAAACATAGCTTCTACCTCGGTGCGGGCTATGCTTACGAACAAGGAAACATCAAGCATGAGAAGTATAGCAAAATCACACTGAACATCAGCAATGATTATAAAGTAACAGACAACTTTAAAGTAGGTTTCCAATTCAACGGTGCACGTATGTTACCGGCCGATTCAAAGAGTGTTGCCACTGCCTTGCGTGCAGCTCCGGTGGCAGAGGTATATAATAAGGAATATGGTTTATATACCTCCCTTCCCGGATTCCAGAAAGCACAAATGAATAACCCGATGGTGGACGTTGACTTGAAAGCGAACACTACAAAAGCGGAGAACTACCGTGGTTCGGGCAATATATACGGGCAATGGGACTTCCTGAAACATTTCCAGTTCAAAGCCATGTTCTCACTGGATTATGCATCGAACAACACACGGACTTATACACCGATTATTAAAGTGTATGATGCCAGTGCCGAAGGTGATATAGCTACACTGGGCACCGGCAAGACCGGAGTCACCCAGGCCAAAGAAACGGAAATGAAAGTGCAGAGCGACTATCTGTTGACCTACACCAATTCATGGGGTGATCACAGCCTGACAGCCACCGCCGGTTTCACAACCTATTACAATAAACTCGAAAACCTGAATGCCGGACGCACGCAAGGCGTAGGTCTGATCATTCCGGACAATCCCGACAAATGGTATGTAAGTATCGGCGATGCCGCCACTGCAACCAACGGTAGTACACAATGGGAACGTTCTACAGTATCTGTACTGGCACGTATTCTCTATAATTATAAAGGCAAGTACCTGTTCAACGGTTCCTACCGCCGCGACGGTTCTTCCGCTTTCTCTTATACAGGAAACCAATGGCAGAATTTCTATTCCGTAGGTCTGGGTTGGCTGATGAGCGAAGAGGAATGGATGAAAGGTATCGAATGGCTGGATATGTTGAAACTGAAAGGATCATGGGGTACGCTGGGTAACCAAAACCTGGATAGAGCCTATCCGGCGGAGCCTTTGCTGACCAATGCCTATTCCGCAGTATTCGGTACTCCGTCCGCCATTTATCCGGGCTATCAGCTTGCCTATCTGCCTAACCCGAACCTGCGTTGGGAAAAAGTAGAAGCATGGGAGGTAGGTGCCGAAGCCAACTTCTTCCGCAACCGCCTGCACTTTGAAGGTGTATATTACAAGAAGAAAACAAAAGACCTGCTGGCAGAAGTTCCCGGTATTTCAGGAACCGTGCCGGGCATCGGTAACCTGGGGGCTATCGAAAACCTGGGTGTGGAACTTGCACTGAGTTGGCGCGACCAGATCGGCGACTGGAATTATAACGTCGGAGCCAACCTGACTACCATTAAGAATAAGGTATTGAGCCTTGTACAGGATGGATACTCCATCATTGCCGGAGATAAGAGCCAAAGTTATACAATGGCAGGTTATCCTATCGGTTACTTCTATGGTTACAAAGTAGAAGGTGTTTACCAGACTCAGGAAGAGATTGATAATTCACCGAAGAATAAGCTTGCAACGGTCACTCCGGGTGACTTGAAGTTCAAGGATGTAAACGGTGACGGTGAAATCACCACAGCCGACCGTACCATGATCGGTAATCCGACACCGGATATTACTTATGGTATTACTCTCGGAGTAGGTTACAAGAATTGGGAGTTGGCAGTAGACATGATGGGACAAGGCGGCAATCAGATTTACCGTACCTGGGATAACTACAACTGGAGCCAGTTCAACTTCATGGCACAACGCATGGACCGTTGGCATGGAGAGGGTACCAGCAATACCCAGCCGTTGCTGAATACGAAACACAGCATCAACAATATGAATTCCGAATACTATATAGAAGACGGCTCGTTCTTCCGCATCCGCAACGTATCATTGGCTTACAACTTTGACAAGGCGTTGATTTCCAAGATCGGTATGCAGGCACTGAAACTCTATGTGAATATTCAGAATCTGAAAACGTGGAAACATAACACCGGATATACACCTGAACTGGGTGGCTCGGCCATTGCCTTCGGGGTGGATGACGGAAGTTATCCGATGCCGGCGATTTATACGTTCGGGTTTAATCTGACGTTCTAAAGGGGCGTAGCGCCCCGGCAAGGTTTCCTTGCGGCGTACAAGAATAACCCCATATTATAATAACCATAACAACAAAAGATTATGAAGATAAAAAAATATTTCCTGTCCCTGCTGATTGGCGCAACCGCCCTCTCATTCAGTTCCTGTAATGACTTTCTGGACCGTGACCCGTTAGGCCAGTTCACGGAAGACGACGCCCCCAACGCCCTTGTAGGCGGAAAGATATTCAACGTTTACTACCTGATGCGTTCGTATGACATCACCGCAGGTATCCCCGCTTTCATGGTACACATGGTTCGCAGCGAGGATTCAGAAAAGGGCAGTGATGCCGGCGACGGCGGTAACGAAGCTGCCATGTGGGATGATTTTGAGTACACAGCCTCCAACGGTCCGTTAGCCGCTTACTGGGGTCAGAACTACAAAATCATCTACCAATGTAATGAGATTCTGGACGACATCGCCAACAGCGACCATAAGGACGACACCGAATCCATCCGCAACCGTGGTGAAGCCCTCTTCTTCCGTGCTTACTGCTACTTCAACCTGGTACGTGCCTTTGGTGAAGTGCCTCTGGTGACCATCAAAGTAGTGGAAGCCTCCGATGCCAACGTCCCCAAAACCACTGCCGAGAAGATATACGAACAGATTGACAAAGACCTGACCGAAGCCGAAAAGTGCCTGCCCTTGAGATGGGACAGCGACTACACGGGACGGCTCACCTGGGGTGCCGCACGTTCCCTGCACGCACGCACCTACATGATGCGTAACGACTGGGAAAATATGTACACTGCTTCTACGGATGTCGTTAATTCCGGAATCTATAACCTGAATACTCCGGTAGATAAAGTCTTCACCGTAGAAGGTGAGAATTGCGGCGAAAGTATCTTCGAACTGCAATGCGAATCTACCGACGCTATGAAGGAAGACGGCAGCATCGGCAGCCAGTTCTGCCAGGTACAGGGTGTGCGCGGAGCAGGCAACTGGGACTTAGGATGGGGTTGGCACATGGCCACCACCCTGATGGGCAAAGCTTACGAACCGGGCGATCCGCGTAAGAATGCTACACTGCTTTACTTCCGCCACAGTGATGACGAGCCTATCACAGAGGAAAATACAAACACACCCTATGGTGAATCACCCGTATCCACGGCCATGGGCGCTTACTTCAACAAGAAAGCCTATACCGACCCGGCATTACGCCGCAAGTATACCCGTATGGGCTTTTGGGTAAATATCCGTCTGATCCGCTATCCGGACGTACTGCTGATGGCCGCCGAATCTGCCAACGAAAAAGGTTTAATGGGTGAAGCAAGCGGTTATCTGGAACAGGTACGTGCACACGCTCGCGGCACGCTGACCAATGTACTGCCTAAAGTTGAATCTTTGGATCAGAGTGTATTGCGTGAGGCTATCCGCCATGAACGCCGTGTAGAACTGGGATTAGAGCCCGACCGCTTCTATGACCTCGTACGTTGGGGCATCGCACAAGAAGTGCTTCAGGCTGCCGGTAAGAACTACCAGCCCAAGAATGCACTGTTACCATTGCCACAGACAGAAATAGATAAATCAAACGGTGTATTGGTGCAAAATCCCGATTATTAATCAAATCGAACTCCGCAAGTATCGGCAAGCCATGCAACCGCAGAGTTTATCAGAAAAGCCTGCGGAGGCTAAGGCGTCAAGAGGCAAGATTCTATTCTTTCCACCATGGGGTTTCTTTCTTTCCA
>ULLX01004562.1_pt1 | contig 18333 bp, 10 predicted proteins | sample 1951501 | NCBI WGS metagenome assembly ULLX01 (sample SAMEA4835535, study PRJEB28245) | human gut metagenome | biome: gut microbiome; material: fecal sample | place: Denmark | collected 2008
CACGCCATAGGAAAATGGTGTATTGGTTACTTTCATTTCCGAACCATCTACGAAGATGCCTTTATTGAAGTTATTGATTTGTTCTTGCAATTCAGTGGCATGATGGTAGCCATCGCCTTCGGGAGTGAAGACGGACTCATGTTTTGCTTTATCTCCACGTAACACCAGTAAGTCGGTAATACCCAGGAATTGCAGATCGAGCAGTACATATTCCGTCTCTTCGCGGGTAAAACCACTACAAAGAAGATGCGGAACTACAGTGATATTATATTTGTTTTGGATGGCGGCAGCTACGGCAACAGTTCCCGGACGGCGGCGTAAGCGATTGCGCTGAAACAAACCGTTTCCCAGATCTTTGTACACATATTCGCTGCGATGTGTGGTGATATTGATGTATTTCGGGTCAAACTCCCGTAAAGTATCTATGGTTTCGTACAGCTTTTCGATGCCTGTGCCTTTCAGCGGTGGCAGTATTTCAAAAGAGAAAGCTGTCTTCTCGTTGCTATGTATCAGGTCGATAATTCTCATTTCTTTTTCGTTGTCTTTGTTCAGTGAACAAAACTTATTTGTACATTGGGAACAAAAATACGAAAAAGAAATGAGATATGCTTTTTTTTATTGGGCTATTCTTTTATGCAGCGTATGGAAAAGGCCTTATAGTAAGTTCCATCATTGATATGAGTTGCCGCAGAAGTAAATTTTGCATCGCTTCCTGTAAAACTGACAGTTCGCTCAGGTATGCTGTTATCTGTATCATTAAGTGTCCAATAGCACACTATTTGTTTGGGACATATATTTTTCCCTACTCCCCAAATTCCTACAGGATATGCAGAGAAACCAGTTAGATTAGAGCCTTCGTCAAGAGTGCCGTCTTCACCAAAAACTTCCCATTCTCCGGCTTTTAGTATCGAAGCGTTGTCTTCGGTGTATCCTTTTAAGGCTTGCCAATCATCACTATTTGGAATTCTCCATCCTACGGGTGCCAAGTTTTCGTCAAGAATAACTTCTCCATTATAAAGATATGTTTCTGTATTCTGAGGTCTGAAATATCCTGCACCTTCTCCTAACTGAGTTTGTTTGTTCAGTGTGGTTCCATCCCTGTACGCCGTTGCACATAAATCTTCTCTCATCCAATATTGAGTGCCTATTTTTACGATTGGATACTCATAAGAGTCTCCTTTTCTTATATCTCTAATGGTATGGCTGACTATATCTATGCTGATAGGATTATTCGTTTCTTCCAGCAAGATTTCCCCTTTTTCATTGAGGTAGAATTTATTAACAGATTGAAGATTGCCTTCTGTATAAATAAAGGAGCTATCGTCTGTATTCCACTGTATGGTCCCTCCACATATCGCTCTCTTATCATCTTGAAAGTTTAAAACGGTGCCTTTGCTCAGATCGCTTGTTTCGTCTTCTTTGACCGGGTATGCAACAATTGCTCTTGAAGTAATTTTATCAGATTTCAGATATTCTTTGCAAACTTCCGCTATAGGTTTGCCTTCGTGGTAGATTCTATATATGTTCGATTGAGAAAAAGTAAGTGCAGCCAAATGAACGGTTGTGATGCTGCCGCTGTTGTTCGTATCTTTGCTATCTCCAGCCAGCCAGTCTTCAACTGTACTGGTTATTCCGGTAAGAAAATGACTGGTTGTTTGCATAGCTTCGATATCAATTTGACATTGTTTGCTTCCTGCCATATTTAGTTCTGGCATTGGACAGGTGTATAATTTTCCATTCCATTCCATTATAAAGGATTGAGCTTCGGAATCAGCGTCTTGTGGTATGATGATGAATTCTTTTCCTGTTAAAGTCCCTTTTACTATGTTCCATTCACCATATGGGATGATGTCTGCTTCCTCTGTCAGATTTATAAACTTATCCGTATCAGTATTATATTCTACTTTGGTCTTGAAACCTACTGCGATAATCTGAGGATTCGCTTTATATATCTTTGTTATGTCTTCCCCAGTACCGGCTGTGATTGTGATTTTTATCTTGGTCAACTTATGCTTGTAATGAAGTACGACTGCATCTTCGCTGCTTTCTACATTTTTCTCGGAGGCTATCATGAAATCGGATATGGAGAGAGCTTTTGCGCTGCTTTGGTCGGTTTGTACAGATACAGGAATGGTAGATTGGCCTGTTTTTATTCCGGTTGACTGATAGGGGTAATAACTGATAAAATTGAGTGTTGCATCTCCTGCCGGATAGAAAACGGTCTTTTCAGGGATGAATACATTCTTTTCCCCACATTCCAGTTGTAAATTGTCAATGTAGCGCTTTTCTGTAATTGGAGTAGATGGAAGCATTGCATATAAACCTACTTTATCTCCTTTTTCAAAGGCAGTATTAGTCACACGTGTATCGGCTTTACTGACTTTTGTAGTGAAATTGATGGGAATAGTGCCGGGAACAGCATCGGGAGAAGTTTCTGAGTCTAATTTATTAACACAAGAACTAAATAAGAAAATGATACAGAATGAGAAAAAGGTCAGTCTGTTGTTTTTGATAGTTGTTTTGTTCATAATAATATGTTTTTTTGTGAAACACGACTGTCGCATTTCAAATTAATGTGTTAATTAAAGCATCGGAATATCTGGGGTGGGTAAGGACCATAATTGGTATAGGAAAGTCAGTGGCTTTGGGATGCTAATTAAGTGAATTCACGCTTGAATTCCGGCTCTATTCCATCTTAATGTTTTTCAATGTTCATTAACTTTACGGGCGGCAAAGGTATAGTAATATTTTAAATACATGAAAGGAAAGATGCTTTTTTGTTGATAATTTTATCTATAATGCTTTGTGTGAAGAAGATAAATAACTTGAAATTGCTCTACATTTTCATTCTTTCGCGGGAGATTTCAAAATTATCACGTACCTTTGTATTCTAAATTAAAGATAATCTGATAACTTATGCCATTAAATTTACCTGATAAGCTGCCGGCGATAGAGTTGCTGAAAGAAGAGAACATATTTGTTATTGACAACTCCCGCGCCACGCAACAGGACATCCGTCCGTTGCGCATCGTTATCCTGAACTTGATGCCTTTGAAGATTACCACAGAGACAGATCTTGTGCGTTTGCTCTCCAATACACCGCTTCAGGTGGAAATCTCGTTCATGAAAATCAAGAGTCATACATCAAAGAATACGCCTGTAGAACATATGCAGACATTCTATACTGACTTTGAAAAGATGCGTGGCGAGAAGTACGACGGTATGATTATCACCGGTGCCCCTGTAGAACAACTGGATTTCGAAGAAGTGACCTATTGGGATGAAATAATGGAAATATTCGATTGGGCGCGTACGCATGTCACGTCCACCCTTTATATATGCTGGGCTGCACAGGCCGGACTTTATCATCACTACGGAGTACCCAAGTATGCGTTGGACAAGAAAATGTTCGGCATATTCGAGCATCGTCCTTTAGATCCGTTGCATGCTATTTTCCGTGGTTTTGATGATATGTTCTATGTACCTCATAGCCGCCATACCGAAGTACGGAAAGAAGATATCTTGAAAGTGCCTGAACTTACTTTACTTTCGGAATCGGAAGATGCAGGCGTACACCTGGTGGTAGCACGTGGTGGACGTGAGTTCTTTGTCACCGGACATTCGGAATACTCTCCATTAACGCTGGATACGGAATACCGCAGGGATGTGGATAAAGGTCTGCCCATTGAAGTACCTCGTAATTACTATGTGGATAATGATCCGGACAAAGGTGTGATGGTACGCTGGCGTGCTCATGCCAATCTGCTGTTCTCTAATTGGTTGAACTATTTCGTTTATCAGGAAACTCCGTACAATATTAACGATATAAAATAAGTGACAAGCTACAAGCTACGAGTTGCAAGTACCGTTCGGTATGATAGCGCGTAGCTAGTTGTAGCCTGTAACCTGTAACTTGTAACTGAATAGAATGATAAAGCAACAGAAAATAGAATTGTTGGCACCTGCCAAGAATCTGGAATGTGGTATCGAGGCTATCAATCACGGTGCGGATGCAGTGTACATCGGTGCGCCCCGCTTTGGTGCGCGTGCGGCTGCCGGTAACTCACTGGAAGATATCGCTGCTTTGGTGGCGCATGCCCATTTATATAATGCCCGGATTTATGTAACTGTCAATACGATTCTGAAGGAAGAAGAACTGGCGGAAACGGAAGCTATGATTTGGGATTTGTATCGTGCGGGTGTCGATGCACTCATTGTGCAGGATATGGGAATTACCCGTCTGAATCTGCCGCCTATCCCTCTGCATGCCAGTACGCAAATGGATAACCGTACACCGGAGAAAGTGCGTTTCCTTGCAGAAGCTGGTTTCCGACAAGTAGTATTGGCACGTGAACTTTCCTTGCAGGAAATCAGCCATATTCATAAAGCCTGTCCGGAAGTGCCGTTGGAAGTATTTGTACATGGGGCACTATGCGTTAGCTATAGCGGGCAATGTTATGTCAGCCAGGCTTGTTTCGGACGTAGTGCCAATCGGGGAGAATGTGCGCAATTCTGTCGTTTGCCTTTCAGTCTGGTGGATGCCGACGGAAAAGTAATTGTACGTGATAAGCATTTGCTATCCCTTAAAGATTTGAATCAGAGTGATATCTTGGAAGAGTTACTTGATGCAGGTGCCACTTCGCTCAAGATAGAAGGTCGTCTGAAAGATGTTTCTTATGTAAAGAATGTTACGGCTGCTTACCGCCAAAAGCTGGATGCTATCTTTACACGCCGTAAAGAATACGCCCGGGCTTCTTCCGGTACTTGTAATTATACCTTCCGTCCCCAGTTAGATAAAAGTTTTAGTCGTGGATTTACGCATTACTTCCTGCACGGACGCAGTGAGGAAATTTTCTCTTTCGATACTCCGAAATCCCTCGGTGAAGAGATGGGAACCATGAAGGAACAACGCGGAAACTACCTTACAGTAGCCGGATTGAAATCATTCAATAACGGTGACGGTGTTTGTTATATCGATGAGCAGGGACGTCTGCAAGGTTTCCGTATCAACCGTGTGGACGGGAATAAACTCTATCCGGCAGGTGAGATGCCCCGTATCCGTCAGCGTACTGTGCTTTATCGTAACTACGATCAGGAATTTGAGAAGCTGCTGGCACGTAAGTCTTCCGAACGAAAGATTTCCGTATCCTTGCTTTTGGCAGATACCGCCTTCGGCTTTACCCTGACTGCTACAGATGAGGATGATAATAGTGTAACCCTTTCTTTCCCTTATCAGAAAGAACTTGCCCGTACACTGCAGGCGGATAATCTGCGTACACAACTCGGCAAATTAGGAAACACTCCTTTTGAAGCTTGTTCCCCTGTAGGGGCGAATCATCACTCGCCCGGAACTGGTTCCGCCATTGAAATTCATTTTTCCGGCAACTGGTTTCTTCCTGCTTCCGTCGTAGCCGAATGGCGGCGCCAGATTATAGAAAAACTTATTACTGCCCGCCGCATCAACTACCGTCAGGAACTGGCTGTCTGGAAACCGACCGTCCATCCTTTCCCGCTTCCGGATACTTCGCATAAATCAGTCGCTTCCAGAACTTCATTGACGTATCTCGGCAATGTGATGAACACTCGTGCCGCTTCTTTTTATACTGACCACGGCATTGCTTCCGTGGCTCCGGCCTATGAGAAACAAGCTGTTCCGGGTGCTGTCCTGATGTTTTGCAAGCATTGCTTGCGATATAGTATGGGCTGGTGTCCTACTTTCCAAAAAGGGCGTTCGCCTTATCGGGAACCTTATTACCTGTTGGGAACCGATGGTAAGCGTTTCCGTCTGGAGTTTGATTGTAAAAATTGTCAGATGAAGGTTTATGCGGAATAAGGAAGTGAAATATGGTTCAGAAATGCGAATCAGCATAGGACTGCGTAGAGTATATGGTTTCTTTTCTCTGCGCAGGTCTGCACTTATTTGCATTTCTTTATTCTTGTGTTTTAGTTTTCTTTCTTGCCGTTATTCCCGTCCCAACCTGGATGATGAAGGTATGAGCGCCGGGACCCGCGATTCTTTGACTTACCTTTATGACCGTCACTATACGCTGAACACCAATCTGGAAGTGGTGCAAGATTCTGTTGTGCTTGCCTGTCTACCGGTGAAAGATTGCTATAATACCCTTTACAAAGGAGATCGTGTAGTAGTGGCCGAATTTGCCATTCATCCGGCGGATAGTGTGGATAGTGTCTGGGTGAAGCTGGCCCATACTCAGGAGATACAAGGCTGGATTGGTGAGCGGGAGATGATGCAGGCTTTTGTGCCGACGGATAGTATTTCCCAATTCATTTATTTGTTCAGTGATACGCATGCATCGTATTTCGTTGTCATTTTCGCATTGTTTGTGGGTGCCTGGATGCTTCGCTTGTTCCGTCGCAAACAGTTGAAGATGGTTTATTTCAATGATATAGATAGTGTGTATCCGTTGTTGCTTTGCCTGCTGATGGCATTCAGTGCCACGGTGTACGAGTCCATGCAAGTTTTTGTGCCCGAAACGTGGGAACACTTCTACTTTAATCCTACGCTTTCTCCTTTCAAAGTGCCGTTTATCCTTTCGATCTTCTTGCTGAGCATCTGGTTGTTTATCATAGTGTTGTTGGCAGTGCTTGATGATTTGTTCCGCCAGCTTTCGCCTGCTGCCGCTATGTTCTATTTGTTGGGCCTGGCATCTTGCTGCATCTTCTGCTATTTCTTCTTTATATTGACTACACAGATATATATTGGCTACGCCTTCCTTGTCGCTTTCATTTGGATTTTCATGAAAAAGATGTATACCACACTTGTTGTTTATCGCTATCGTTGTGGTAATTGCGGACAGAAGCTCAAAAAGAAAGGACGTTGTCCGGGGTGTGGTGCGATTAATGAGTAGAGGGAAGAATTTCTTCGCACACTCTCATTTCCATGCCTTTATACACCACCACAATCTTATGTAGCCGGGTGCTGCCGATAGCACGCTTTACCGTATCCGTATCAGCGTAGCGGTTGGCCTGGGCAATTGCTTCCTGACGTAACTCCTCCACATGAGTTTCGGGATCTTTGTATTTGGCATATTTCAGTTCCACGATGTAACTGTGCGCCATGTCGGAGTAGATGTCCAGCATGGGGCAGAGGAAGATGTCGACGTAGCCCGCCTGGGTGTCCTGTTCGGAGATGGGGCGGTAGAAGCGGTTCTGTGCAGTCATGGCGAGGGTGAAGCCGTGAACGAAGAATTCGCCTTTCTGTTTGTCGCGTTGCGAGGCGTAGCGTTTCAGGCAGTCGGCGATGTAGTCGAAGTAGGCTTTCCAATCACCCCGATAAGCGAGACGGCTTGCCAGTTCGCTCTTCTCGTAACTGCTGAAACTCAGTTCGGCATCATTGTAGGTGTTCAAGAGATAAGTATATAGTTGTTCCTGTACTACTAGGTTGGGGATGGTCAGTTTCGTTTTTCCTTCGTGCGTGCCGCTAATGGTGAGCATTCCGAAATAGTAGAGCAGACTCACGAAGTTGTCCGGATTGGTGATGCCGGAGGCAGGGAAGCCGGTCTTCAGTTCACCGGTGATGAAGCCTTGACTCACCAGAGTCTGAATGACGGAGGCGTCATGGGCAAACTCTTTGTCCTTGCGGATGAGCATGCGCAGTTTCTCGTAATCGATGCGGATGTTCTCTTCCACCATGTTTAGCGGTGCTTTGCCATTGTCAATATAATTCTTGACGAAGTAAAGCACCATGTTGGAGTTGTACATCGTGGTTTCACCGTAACATTCCTGCGCAAAGCAATAGTTGTCATACCACGGTTTCATGATTTCTATCAACTCGTCCACGGTGTGCTTGAAGGGGCTGTTCGTCGAGTAATAGGTCAACATTTCGCGCACTTCCTCTTCCGTGAATCCCATCATCCGGTTGAATTTCGGCGTGAGGGAGTAGTTTGTTCCGATGTTGAAGCCACTGGTAAGGTCGTCCATCGTGACAGGGCTGACGCCAGTGATGAAGCAACGCTCGATGCTTGAATAAGTTCCTGCTTTTACTTTATTGAAGAAAGCGCGCAGGTAGCCTTCGCCATGCGTTTCGTTGGTGTAGCGATGCAGGCTTTCGGGATCGGCGAGGATGGCGTTGGTGAAGTGGTCGTACTCATCGATGAAGAGATACATTTTCTGTCCGGCACGTTCGCACTCATGATAGAGGAAATCGAATTGGTTGACGGCCCCATCTTTTTCATCCAATTTTTCTTTGATACCTTCGGGCAAGAGGTCGGCATATACTTCACAGAAGTAGTCGAAACAGATTTGGCAATGTTCGTCCAGACCTTTACGATAATTGTTCAGTTCACCGGTGATACCGGAGAAATTGAGATAGAGCACCAGGTAGCTGTTGCGGCTCGGTGTGGGATGTTGTCCGATATATAGGTCGCCGAAAAGAGCTTCGAACTTGTCACGGGTGCGTATGTCGTAATAGTGTTGCAGCATATTCAGCGTCAGGCTCTTGCCGAAGCGGCGGGGACGGATAAAAAAGAAGAAACGGTCTGCCTGTTCTATCAGGGGGATATAATGAGTTTTGTCTACATAATAATAGTCCTCGCGACGGATGAGTGCAAAGTTCATCATGCCGTAGGGAAGTCTTTTTCTGCCGGGTACTATGTATTTCTGTGGATCCATCTGCTATCCTCCTGCTACTATATTATTTAATCCGTTAACGACACAAAGATAGCAAAAGTTCTTGTAGTTTGGCAACGCTTAAAAAACAACTTGGCACATCAATGATAATTTATCTCTTATTTTATGATCAGCTATTACTAATACGAATCAGTAGTTGAATATAATTCATAACTGAAAAGAAATGAATAAAAGAGTGATAGGGTGGTAAGATGATAGGGTGGTAAGGTAGTAGCGGGATAACACTCTGTGGTATATAGCGCAGCCACTTTATCACATTATCACCCTACCATCTTATCACACTTTATTCATATCCCTGCAAACAAGCCTATTTTAGCGGGCTGAGCGAGGTTTTAGAATCTGCAACACAACCCAATGCCCGCCTGTAGCCATCCTTCCTTTATGAATCCGTTACCCATGCTTTGTCGAATTGGGAATCCTGACACTTATGACAGGCATTTTTAAAATATCTTTCATTTTTCTTGTTTATGTCGGCGGCAAACTTTACATTTGCCGGGTGTGCGGAAGCGTCTGCCGCAAAGTTTTTTTAGAATAATATTTAGAAGCGTCTTGCTTCATTCTTGTCAGTAACGAAACCTGAGAAATTTCAATCCACAAGAATGATACCTGGACGGCTTCACGCTATAAGCGTGGGGCTGCATTGTATCATTTCGTGGATTAAGGGCAATCTCAGGGCCCCGTTACTGGCGAAGTGTAGCAATCAGTTCTACGCTTCGTGTTTATTTACAGGCCTGCCATGGAGCTGAGGAAGACCGTAATACTCAAAAAAAACATGATGGATACCCTACCAAAAGAGAGGTATGAGCCGCCCGAAATAGAAATATTGCAGGTGGCGGTGGAAACTGGCTTTGCAACCAGCGACACCGAATCCGGTCTTCCCACTTGGGACAAGGAAGATGGTTACTGGCAATGATGCCCACCTCCGCACGTAAGCGGATGTTCCTACTACAATTAATTTTCAAAACAAAAAAATTACTCAAACATGAAAAGATTGACTTACCTCATGGCCCTGCTTTGCACAGCCGCATTGGCAGGTTGCTCCAACGAAGAACTTATGGAGAACGGAGCTGCCACGCAACAAGATGAACTGACCCTGACTGCCACCACCGGTGCGGACACACGTACTGCGGTGGATGTAAACTATAACGTAAACTGGAGTGCAGGAGACGCTTTCTATGTCTTCGGTACATTGGTACAAGACAATGTTTACAGTTCCACCGGAACATTTGAATTGAAAAATGGCGAGGGTGGAAGCACCGGTACCTTTAAAGGCACGGTGACGGGCGAAATGTCGGAATTGGAATATGCGGTATACCCGTCGAAGAACTACACTCCATCCACGTGCACATTGACTTTCCCTGCTGCTTACACTTATCCCGTGAGCAATGCGCCGATGTTCGGCAAGCTGAATGAAGCTAAGAACAAAGTGGAGTTCACGCAACTGTTGAGCGGATTGGTGCGTATCCAGGTGAGTGGCATTGAAAACGGTGAGGAAGGTACACTGAAGCTGAATGCATCCGGCATTACCGGAACAGCCGTCCTGACTCCCGGTGCAACCGCCACGCTGGCTGCACTGTCGAGCACAGGCAGCGAAGTTACCCTCTCATTTACCACCACGGGCACAGATCCGCTGGTGCTGGATATCCCCGTGCCCGCAGGAACGTATTCCGGAGGTATCACAGCCACTTTGAAGATAGGAATAGCAGAAGCTCAAGTGTTCCATACCACTTCCAGTTTTACAGTAACGGCCGGTACAGCCAAGGAAATGCGTCCCATCCGCATTGTGGAGATTGATGGAGAAACCATCAATTTCTCACAAACCGTAGCCGATGCGGAAGCCGCCAACAAGGCTTTGGAAGAAGGCGTGAAGAATATCACAATTGAAAGTGTAGCTGCCAACGGAGAGATTGCCATCCCTTCTTCCAGTACGGCAGAAGAGCCTGTCACTATTAACATTGCTTCTGTCAGTAGCAATGAATTCACCGTGAAGGGGGCTACGGATGATACAGCCACTCCGGCTGCCGTCATCAATGTTCCCCAAGGTACCACAGGCACGCTGAACGTGAAGAACATTGAGCATGTGGAACTGAACGGCGGATCTTGGACCAAAGTGACTTCCAGTACCGGAGAAAACACATTGGAAATCAAGGACGGTACCGTGATAGATGAACTGGTAATCGAGAAAGGAGGCATCAACATTGCGGCCGGTGCGGAAGTGAAGAAGATTACGTTGCAAGCTGACGCAAGCATCAAGAGCCGCATAGTTGTGGCAGAAGGCAAGAACATGGAGATCAATGTGGGCACACATACACTGACACTGGAAGACAAGGGCTTTCACCTTATTGCTGGAGGAGCAACACTGATCTTTAACGGTGACGGTACCAGCAAGGGTAAAATCACTGACTGCAGCCAGGCCATCGCTATCAATCAAAGTATCGGAGGCAACTTCACCATGAAGAATATTGAATATACCGCTCCTTCTGTCGGTTCGGCCGGTATCCTGATAGACCCGCGCGTAAGTTCGGCTAAGATTACAGTAGAAAACAGTACAATGAACTGCAAATATTATTGTCTTTCCTCGAATGCTGCCAAGGAAAACGGTTCCGGCCACGTAGTTACGCTCACAAATTCCACTTTCACGGCTGAGGAAACCGGCTTGATGTTCAATGTTCCCGGCACTGTGACGGCAACAAACTGTACCTTTATCGGTGGTTGGCAGGGTGCTTTCCTGCGTGGAGGCAATTTTACCTTCGATGGGTGTACGTTCAAACTGAACGTTAGCAGCAGTTATGACACGGGAATCGGCAGCAATAAGCCGGCAGGAGCTACTTCTTGGGGAGATGGCAATCAGGCACCTTCTGCAGCCCTCACCATTGGAAATCGCGGCAGCAACACCGCCTACAACTGCCCGAAGGTAGTTGAATTGAGAAATAGTTGCACATTCAGTGTTCTGAAGGACAACGCTGCTTCCACAGACTATCCTTCCGTTTACATTGATGCCAATCCGAGCCAGAGCAGCCAGACGGTAACATTTACCTATGACGCAACTTCCGGCACTAATTTCGGCAACGCCGGAAAGGGGCTTGATATCCGCAACAAAGCAGGACAGGTCACGGTAAACGGAAAAGTTTACAGCGGCTCTACTGCGGAATAACCTTCAGTTGCAGAAGCGACGTGAGCGCCTTTGCAAATTGCGGTGCTCCTATTGAATAAAGAAAAACGCCATCGGTTTGTGCATTAGGCACAAGTCGATGGCGTTAGGTATCTTGCATATAAGCCTATAGCAATGCGGCATACTTACTCGATTCACTGTGTAAAGGTAATGCTTATTTTTGATACTCCACTGTAAAAGTGGAAACTGTTTCGGAAATATCCGAATACAATATCAAACTTGCTCCTGTTCAGGAAAAATATTCTTATAGGAATGTACTTGCTTTCAGAACCTGCAACGCAATTCAATCCCCGCTTGTATAGGCCGTCCTTTCTGCATGAACCCGTTACCCATGCTTTCAAAGTAAAAAGCAGCATAATCTTTATCCAGTGCATTGCGAACCCAGAAGTCAATCTGTCCGTTGCCTTTCTGTAGACTGAGGCGTCCGTTCAGTATGCCGTAGAAGGACTGGCTGACGTCATTCTGCTCTGTCCAGTAGATGCGTCCGGCACCGGTGTAGTTGGCATTTACCTGGATGCGGTCCAGCCAATGCCCCGGGTTGATGCGGAAGATGTATTGTCCGCCCAGACTCAGTGTATGTTTGGGCACGAAGGGGACGTAATTGCCGTTGTAACTTATCTCCTTTGTCTCTCCGTCCACTTTAACGTTGGTTGCGTACTCTTTGAAAGTAGCATAAGTGTATCCATAAGAAGCGTTTACCGTAAATGCAGTGGTAAGAGCGGCACGCAGGCTTGCTTCGGCACCGTAACTATGGCTTTTTCCTGCGTTCACTGTGATACGGCCCAGACCATTTTCCGCAAACTTTGCAATCTGCTGGTTGCGTGTATCCATGTAGAAAGCGGAGAGGTCGGCAAGCAAGCGCCCTTCCCAAAGCGTGAGATGGCTTCCTATTTCGTAGTTCCAGGTATATTCCGGTTTATACTTGGTGGCATCGCTTACCTCCGGCAATTCTTTTTTCATTTGTTCAATCATGGCAGAGAACCTGCTGAAGTTAGGGTCGGTCATGATGGCATCCATCATGGAGTTGCTGAGCACTCCCGTTACGAGGTCGGAGAACATCTGAATGTTATATCCTCCCGAACGATAGCCACGTGCGGCGGTTGCGTAAATATTATTTCCCTTGTTCCATTCGTATTGCAAAGCGAACTTAGGCAATAGCTGAACGTAGTCGGTAGATTCTTTGCCCAGATAAGCCGCATTTCCTTCAAGGCCTTGACTCTCGATAATCTGGGGATTGGCCGGATTTCCCATCTTCATGGAGAAGTTGAAGTTGGTGGTTGCGGCGGCAGAGTTATATTCCATCTTTACTTTCTCATAGTCCATTCGCAAACCGATGGTTGCCGACAAGCCTTTGACAAATAAATCATTGAAGGTGGACTGGTGGAAAATGGCACCGCTCAGCGTAGGGGTGTCGAAACTTCCGCTGACGGGTAAACTCTCATTATTGATGCCCAGGTGCATGACGGGTATGCCCGGCACCTCCATTGATGCGAGGTCGTCGAAAACACTGTTTGCATTTCCTTCAATTACCGAAGTGATGCCATCCCGGTGGAATAGCACCGGACCGTCCGTATGCAGGGATTGATAGAAACCGAAAGCGCCTGTGGTCCATTGCCAACGACGGTTGGGCTTGGATTTCAGAACGATTTCTTCTGAGAACGTATTTATTCTTTGCTTCTGTTCTATATTGAAGATATTGGCTGCGGAGAAATCCTGGTCCATGAACATGCGGTCGCGCAACCACTGATAGCCGGTGACGGCACTCAGAATGAAGTTTTGCGCCTGATATTCCAGATTCAGTCCGGCATTCAGCAGATTGCGGTAGTAACTGCTTTCTTCATCGTAAGCGGGTTTGGCAACAGTTCCGTTTTCTTTATCATAAAGTCCGTAAGGATAGCCGCCCTGGTCGCTATACTCATAGCTTAGGTTGAAGTCGAGCTTCCAGTTTTCGCTGGGCAGATAGATGGCACGGGCGCGTCCACCGACGGATTGTCCTTTATCTAACTTATCATTATTGCGTGCCGCATTGCGGAAGAATCCTCCCTCATAGTCATAAAACCCTCCGGCGGAGAAAGCAAACCGCTCGTTTATCCGGTGATAGTGCGTGACGGAAGTATTGTATTGGTTATGTGTGCCGGCTCCAATGCGGAAGTCGGTGCCTTGATAGGAGAAAGGAGATTTGGTATGCACTTTAATAATTCCTCCCATCGCATTTCGTCCGTACAGTGTGCCTTGCGGGCCGCGCAGCACGTCGATACGTTCAATATCGGAATAATCAAAGTCGAATGCCGACTTATCTATATAAGGTATATTGTCGACGTACAATCCTACGGACGGGGTGTTGATACGCGAGCCGATGCCGCGGATATAAACAGCGGAAGTCAGGCGCGAACCATAATCGGGGATAAATATATTGGGTACAAGTGCGGTCAGGTTTTTGATTGAGTTCACTTGTGCAGCCTGCATGTCTTGTTGTGAAAGCAGGGTGACGGCGTTGGGCAGTTCGCGCAACTTACGGTTTTCTTTGGGGGCTGCAATGATAAGGACTTCTTCAACATCCACGATTTTCAGGGTATCCACTTCCTCTGCACATACATTTCCTATTGACAGGAGTGTCAGGGCAAAGGCGAACAATTTACTCTTCTCCATTTTTTTTGCTTCTATTATTTCGTTTGCAAAGTAAGGGCATTTCTCTTTTTCCCGCAATCCTCATTAATGAGGATTTAGAGAATGGCTTAACTCTTTTCCCAGGCACTTTTATTGTTTTTTCTGCCGGATGATAAGTTTTTTGTATGTGGATGCTTATTCTTTCCACCACGAGGTTCTTTTCTTTCCACCACGGAGAAAGTTTCTTTCCACCATGGTGGAAAGAAAAGAACCTCGTGGTGGAAAGAATAGCCGTTCACTATGATTTTTTTTAGCCGTTGCAGGGAAAAAGGATAAAAGTAGCGGTGCGGCTACTTAGTTCCGGCACTTCGCATTTTCTGTGCAAAGTGCTTATAAAATAATCTTCAGGATAAAAAATGTCGTTTGCTTTGTAACTGAGCGGTTCTGAATGAAATAATGATTTACTGAGTATCTGTGATCCTGAGCGTAGTCATTTCATTCATTACTTTTCAGTTTTAAATGAGTTGGCGAGGGAACAAGAGGTCTATATTTCAGGATTTAGATGCGGTCTGCCTCTACATATCCGTGCATCACGGCATAGATAGTCAGTCCCGCCACCGATTTGATGCCCAGTTTCTCTGTGATATTCTTCCGGTGGGAGATGACGGTAGTCAGACTGATGTTTAGTTTGTCGGCTATTTCCTTATTGATGAGTCCTTTGGTAATCAGCACCAGCACTTCTATTTCGCGAGGAGAGAGGTCGTGTTCGGCATACGAATTGCCGCAAGGGTGCCCTCCGGGGTGTCCTGTTGCCGGATGTGGATGTCCATGCGGATGCCCCTCTTTATGTCCGAACTGGTGTAGCTGCAAAATACTTTTTATCAATACCTTTTCATCCTGATAAATATTCAGGGTCGGTATTCCCGCCAGTTGCGGTTGGTTATCGCCGTTTGCCAGTACAATTGTTTTGGGTTTGCGGGGCAGGAAGAAAGCCGTATGCTCAAAGTATATCTGTGCCGAGACGAAATAATGCGCATACATGTCGGGCGTATCATCCACCAGCTCCTCGAACGAACTGAACACGCGGATGACGGCCATCGGGATGATTTCTTCCATCAGATTCTGCAATCCCAGACACGACAGGGTGTTGGAGTCAACAATTGCTATTTCGGGGGCTACCATATAATTCCTTAAATTTCTGCAAAAATACAGATTATTTTTATGAAACAGGCCATTGGGGCTGAAAAACAGCAACTTCCCTTGTCGATACTTATAGAACTTTGCTCTCTTCTTGTTTGTTGTTACTGCATAAATAACTTAATACTACTGATTTATGAAATATGATATAGCTATCATCGGCGGCGGTCCTGCCGGTTATACGGCAGCCGAAAGAGCGGCTGCAAACGGGCTGCAAACAGTCTTGTTTGAGAAGAAAGCCATTGGTGGCGTCTGCCTCAACGAGGGGTGCATTCCTACCAAGACTTTGCTCTATTCCGCCAAGTTGTGGGACAATATGAAAAGCGCGTCGAAGTATGGCATTTCCGTGCCCGACGGTTCGGCGTTCGATATGCAGAAGATGATTGACCGCAAGGATAAGATTGTGAAAAAGCTGACCGGCGGTGTGCAGATGACTGTTAATTCCTACGGTGCTGTCATTGTACCTCACGAAGCTGTGATTACGGGCGAAGCGGACGGACGCTTCCGGGTTTCGGCATCGGGGGAGACGTACGAAGTAACCTACCTGTTGGTGTGTACCGGTTCCGACACGGTTATCCCGCCTATTAAAGGTTTGTCCGGAGTTGATTACTGGACGTCAAAAGAGGCCCTGGAGAGCACTGTGCTGCCATCTTCACTGGTCATCATCGGTGGCGGTGTCATCGGGATGGAGTTCGCTTCTTTTTTCAATAGTATGGGCGTGCAGGTGCATGTGGTCGAGATGATGCCCGAAGTACTGGGTGCTATGGATAAAGAAACCAGTGGCATGCTGCGTGCGGAATATCAGAAACGCGGAGTCAAATTCCATCTGAATACCAAAGTGGTTGAAGTTAGTCCCGAAGGAGTCACCATTGAGAAGGATGGCAAAACGTCGCTCATCGAGACTGAAAAGATATTAGTCAGCGTCGGTCGGAAAGCCAACCTGCTGCAGGTGGGCTTGGATAAACTGAACATAGAACTGCTGCGCAACGGCGTGAAAGTGGATGAACACATGCAAACTTCCCATCCATGCGTGTATGCTTGTGGTGACATCACCGGGCATTCTATGCTGGCGCATACCGCCATCCGCGAGAGTGAGGTTGCCATCAATCATATTCTGGAGGTGGAAGACCGGATGAATTACGATTGCGTGCCGGGCGTAGTGTATACTAATCCCGAAGTGGCCGGCGTGGGTAAAACTGAGGAAGAACTGAAAGCATCCGGTATCAGCTATCATGTGCAGAAATTGCCGATGGCCTATTCCGGCCGTTTCGTAGCCGAGAACGAGCAGGGAAACGGGCTTTGCAAGCTGATACTGGATGATGATGACCGGATAATAGGTTGCCACATGCTGGGCAATCCGGCTTCCGAGTTGATTGTACTTGCCGGAATTGCCGTGCAGCACGGATATACGGTGGAAGAATTTCAGAAGACTGTCTTCCCACACCCGACGGTCGGTGAAATCTTCCATGAAACACTCTTTGCATAATGTTCTGCATTGATAATCGCTGTACGGATATCTATTTTAATCTGGCAGCAGAAGAGTATTTGTTGAAGCAGAAGCGAGGCAACTTCTTTATGCTTTGGCAGTCGGAACCTTCCGTTGTGATAGGGAAACATCAGAGTGTGGCGGCGGAAGCGGACGAGAGGTTTCTGGATGAAAAGGGAATAACCCTGGCACGCCGTTTCTCCGGTGGAGGGGCTGTATATCATGACCGGGGAAACATTAACCTGAGTTTTATTGAAACCAGGAAGCAACCGGATTTTGAATATTACCTGCAATTGGTGGTCGACTTCCTCGAGAAGGTGGGCATCACGGCTTATGCCGACCAGCGTCTGGGCATTTATGTGGACGAGCAGAAAATTTCGGGTAGTGCGCAGTGCATACATAAAGACCGGGTGATGTATCATTGTACTTTGTTGTTTTCCACTGATCTGGATATGTTGAATGCGGCGTTGAATGGCGATCCGGATGCGGAAAGTCGTTTACCAGGCTCTCGTACTATGCGTGCAGTACCTTCCGTACGGAGTGAAGTTGCGAATATAAAAGAGTTTTTGTCTGGGCCTATGGACGTCAAACGTTTCATGCATTTGCTCTTTCACTCCTTTGTGGAGGATGACGATAACCGGATTTACCGCTTCTCTGCCGGAGATATGGAAGCCATCGAACGGTTGAAAGCGGAAAAGTATGCCTGCAAAGAGTGGATATATCATAAATCTGTATTAACTTTTACTTAAGTTAAAAACTTACTACTCAGTTGTTTGTTGTATAATAATAAACCGAGAACCTAAAACTTAACTATATGTCAAGATTTGAAATAAAGATGCCCAAATTGGGTGAAAGTATAACCGAAGGTACCATCATCTCGTGGTCGGTACAAGTAGGAGACGTCATCAAGGAAGATGATGTGTTATTTGAAGTAAATACCGCTAAAGTCAGTGCCGAAATACCGTCTCCGGTAGAAGGCAAAGTCGTGGAGATTTTATTTAAAGAAGGAGATACCGTAGCTGTGGGTACGGTGGTGGCTATTGTCGATATCGGAGGTGAGAACTCCGGGGATGAGGGTGTTGTGGTTGTTTCTAAGACTGCCTCTGAGGAAACTCCTCAAGTCAAGACTGTAAAAACGGAAGAAGAGCGTTGGTACTCGCCTATAGTTCTTCAGTTGGCTCGTGAGGCTGGCATTCAGCCTAAAGAACTGGATACTATTCCG
>ULLX01023611.1_pt1 | contig 17235 bp, 16 predicted proteins | sample 1951501 | NCBI WGS metagenome assembly ULLX01 (sample SAMEA4835535, study PRJEB28245) | human gut metagenome | biome: gut microbiome; material: fecal sample | place: Denmark | collected 2008
GACATTCCCGTCGTGTCAAGCGATACGGTCACGATGTCTTTCATAATGTTAATGCGAAGCGGATACGAAGCCCCGTCTTCGGCAAACCAGCTGACCTGATATGTCCGCTTAAGGCTTTCCACCATTGCTTTTTTGACAATACGCTGTATGTCCGATGGGCTGAACAATTTACTGTTGACGGAGGTTGCTTTCGTTACCCAGAATTTTCCATTTTCAGGGATATAACGCTCCCATGGGATTGCCTTACAGGCTTCAAATAATTCATCAAATGTCTCCGCCTTAAATTCTGCCACTTTGAGCAGAATCCGTTCCGTCGTGCGGAGGAAAATATTTCCGCGGCAGATTCCTTCGGCATCCGCCAGAAAGGTGACTTTTCCATTTTCCACTTTTGAGATCTCATATCCAAGGTCGTTGATCTCCCGTTTTAATACGGCTTCCATACCAAAATGGCAAGGCGCAATTAACTCAAATATTTCTTTGCCCATCGTACTCTTTTTTTCCTTTCTTTTTCCAAATCCGGTAGCTTTCAAAGCCGCCGGCAATACTTGCCGCATGATATCCCAGCCGGTTCATTTCACGGGCTGCGTACATGCTCTGGTTTCCGCGGTCGCAGTAAAAGATCAAATACGTAAACTGGTGCCGCCATCCCTCTTTTTCCTGTTCCCATCGTTCGTACGGAATATTTACGGCTCCCTTGATGTGCTCTTCCTGATACTCCTCGCGTTCCCTTAAATCAATGAGAATCGTCCCTTCTCTTGCCTGCCACGAAGCCAGCTGGCGGATCGAAATAATCGAAAAACTCATAGTATCACGTTCTTTTTCTTTTATTATATGCGAGTTTTCGACAAAATGTGACATTCCGCGTTCGCCGCAAAAGAAAGGCCGCCTCCGGAATGGTGACGGCCCGTTCGTTTTTTCATTTCTTACAGTCAGTACAACCGCTTAGTTGTCACGGTGACAATTGGAACTGTTCGTAGAATTGGAAGCATTTGACGCATTGGATGAATTGGATGCGTTCGATGAATTCTTAGAACTGTTTTTCGAAGAATTCTGTGCGCGGTTTTTTGCCTTATTCTTTGAACTGTTTGAGCTGTTTGTACTATTTGTACTGTTTTGATTTGAATCGTAATCGTCTAAAAAGTTTTTCGCCATTTTTAAACCCTCCTGTCAACAATGTTTTGTTACAGGAGATAGTATCTGCGATTTTCGAATTGTTATGCAATTCAAGCTTTTCCAACAGAACCAAATAATTCCATTTTTTCTTTTACAGTAGCTTTGATTGCCTCTGCACCGGGAGCAAGAAGTTTACGAGGGTCAAATCCTTTTCCTTCGAGATCTTTTCCTGCTTCAATGTATTTACGTGTAGCAGCTGCGAAAGAAAGCTGACACTCTGTATTTACATTGATCTTGGATACGCCAAGGCTGATTGCTTTTTTGATCATGTCTTCCGGAATTCCTGTACCACCGTGAAGTACGAGTGGCATATCTCCGGTCAGCTGCTGAACGGCATCCAATGTCTCAAAGCTGAGTCCTGCCCAGTTTGCCGGATATTTTCCGTGAATATTTCCGATTCCTGCTGCCAGCATCGTTACACCGAGGTCAGCGATCATCTTACATTCTTTTGGATCTGCACATTCGCCGGCTCCGATAACACCATCTTCTTCTCCACCGATGGAACCAACTTCTGCTTCGATTGACATTCCTTTTTCTTTACAGATCGCTACCAATTCTTTTGTCTTTGCCACATTTTCTTCGATTGGATAATGAGATCCGTCAAACATGATTGAAGAAAATCCTGCTTCGATACAAGCTTTGGCACCTTCGTAGCTGCCGTGGTCAAGGTGAAGGGCAACCGGAACTGTGATATTCAGCTCTTCCAGCATACCATTTACCATGCCTACAACCGTTTTGTATCCACACATATATTTTCCGGCTCCCTCAGATACACCAAGGATAACCGGTGAATTACACTCCTGTGCTGTGAGAAGAATGGATTTTGTCCACTCCAGGTTGTTGATGTTGAACTGACCTACTGCATATTTACCTGCTTTTGCTTTTTTGAGCATTTCTTCTGCTGATACTAACATCTTTCTTCCTCCATTTCTTTTTTTATTTTTGGTCTGCTTACACAGACTTATCGTCCACAACATTTTTTGTATTTCTTGCCGCTTCCGCATGGGCATGGATCATTTCTTCCAATTTTTGGTTCTTCGCGGCGGATCGTACCGGAATTTTTCTGCTTGCGGTACAATTCTTTTCTGCGCTCCGCACTCAGGATCGAATCCCACTGTGGCAGTGTGTACAGCCATTCGGCATTGCAGTCTACCATATTATAATACAATTTTTCGCAGTCAATATCCAATTTGATCTCGGTATCTTTTTCCATCGTTTCGATTGGGTTTGGCTCTTTCAAACTGTCGTTGATCCCATCCAGGAAACCAACCATCATAGAAAGCGGCACTTCGTACTTCTCTGCCAATTCCTCTACGGTTCCGGTCACAACTTCTGTCGGATTGGTCAAAAGTTTTTCATAAATGCCCTTTTCCAGTTGGAAATAGTTGTTCCAAAGCTGCTCTCCTTCTTTTGAATTCTGCATTTCTTCACTATATGCGTACTCACGCCATTCTTGTAACAATGACATAATTTAATTCCTCCTGCGATTTTGCAATTTTCATTAGGTATTCCCTTTTTTCATTGTATCACACTTTTTAGTGACAAGCAATTCTTTTATTTTAAAAAGGCATCGACACCATCCGCAATTCCTTTTACCATCTTTTTCTGGTAAGAAGCAGATGCCATTTTCAGGTCTTCGGCGCGGTTGCTCATAAATCCCATCTCGATGATCGTAACAGGGACTTTGCACCAGTTGATGCCTGTCATTGTGTCGGTGTACATTACTCCGCGGTTTTTGGCTCCGGTCGCCGCACAATATTTTTGTATCATTTTCTTGGAAAATTTCTGGCTGGCTTTCCGCACCTTCTTTGACATATACTTGTTATTTCCTGTCGGAGCGATCGACAATGCACCGCTTACGGATGAACTCTCCGAAGAATTTGCATGAATACGGATAAAGGCATCTGCCTTCGCGGCATTTGCCACTTTGGCACGCTCTACGTTGGAAATGTTGACATTGTGCTTTGTACGCACCATCACTACTTTATATCCTCTTGCCACCAATTCTTTCTTTACCTTTTTTGCCACCTGAAGGTTCAACTGGTATTCTCCAAGTCCACTTGCCTTTCCCGAAGTTCCGGAAGTCACTTTTGCCTTTTTGGTGGAAGATCCCGGGCCATTTGGCTCCAATGAACTGTTGCCCCGCAGCTGGTGTCCGGCATCAATTGCCACCACTTTCTGTCCGTCTTTTGTCGCTGCCTGTGTCACTCCTCCGGTCAGCAATACTCCCACAATCAAACCTGCTGCCAATACTCGTAATTTCATTTCGTTCCCTTCCTTTCATTTTCATTGTACCTACAAAAAAAGAGCAAACACATAATGCATTTGCTCCTTCGTGCGGAGTATGGGACTTGAACCCACACGTCTTTGAGACACATGATCCTTAGTCATGCCTGTCTGCCAATTCCAGCAACTCCGCATACCACAGTCAAGCCGCGTCCACGACTTGACTGCTTGACTATTGTATCAAATATTTTTTGCAATGTCAAGGATTTTTTCAAAAAATTTCAACTATTCTGAGCCAAGGTGTGGAAATCGACCAATCCACGCACTTTATTGTTTGATAAACCAGCTCAGAAGTTCTCCATTTTCCTTTTGTATTTTCTTCAACTGGGAATGTGGCAGTGGCGACATGACAGAACCGGTCTCAACGGTCACATTCGGAATTTTCTTGTTGTAAATAAGCCAGTCGCCAAATCCGCCATTGGGGTCTGTGCTGATGGATTTTGGCATAAGGCGGTAATGGGTAAAACTGTTTACCTTTTCTGCCAGCGCCTTCTGACGTTCATAGAGCGATGCCTCGGATTCAACATTATAATTCCAATACAAGATACTTCCGGTGGAATGGTAGTTAAGGGATGCCTTCCAGCCGGAAATGCGATTGACGAAATTCATCATCACACGGGTTTCCTTTTCCGATGCCGCCTTTTTTCCCGGATAGGAAAGTCCGTCCGCCTTTTTTGATTTTCCTTTTTTATTCCAGCCGCCCGGACAGTTAAAGTTTAAGTTTACCCCACGGGCGTTGCCTTTCCATGTCCGTGCGGAATTTTTCGTCTTTTTACAGATCTTCCGCAGTTTCGGATTGCGGATGGCATCAAAACCAAATTGGGAAATGGTTACGCCGTCCGGATTGATCATCGGAATGATATAAATGCATTTCCCTTTAAGCGCACTCTTGTAATCCGCGTATTCCCGCAAAATTTCTTCACTTTTGTGTGTGAGCATCTGGCAGTTGAGCCATTCTCTCGCATGAATTCCACCATTGATCAGATATTTTTTGGAAGCATACGGACTTCCGATGCGGAGGCACCAGATCGCACGTCCGTCTTCGCTGCTGCCGAGATTCTGTAACGCCGCTTTGCCACGATATTTCCAAGCAATCTTCCGAAGATCGGAAGTCATGTCCTCATACGTATACCGGCTGTCTTTCACATTGACGATCCACGGCTCTTCTTTTACCGTGATGCGTATTTTGAATTCGTTTTTTTCGGATCCTTTAACCTTCACGCTTATCGTCGTTTTACCCTTTTTGCGCGCCGTAATCTTTCCTTTTTTATCTACGGATGCTGCTTTTTTGTTGGACGAAGTAAAGGTAAGACGGTTCATTTTGTAGTTTGTGCGTATTTGCGCCTGTTTTCCCTGATAGATCAGTTCCGCACCTTTTCCTTTATTTTCCAGTTTCTTTTCAAATCGGATCTTTACCGTGAAACTTCGTTCTCCCGTCGCTTCGGTCACTTTTATCTGACAATTCTGTGCCTTGGACTGCCCTTTTTTCGTGCATTTCACTTGTCCGTTCTTTTCTATTTTCAGGATTCCGCGCCGGCACAGGGAAATGGTCTCGCCAACCGGTTCAAATTTTGCTTTTACGGACGTTTTTAACACCACCGTATCTGTTACATAAGAATTGATCCGATACTGTACTTTCTTTTTGCTTACCTGTCTCACAGCATTTTTATTTAACAGGGTAAATGGCGTAGCTTTCGGCGAAGCCGTCGGTACCGCTGATGGAATCGTCGTGGCAGATGCCGTCGGATATATACCAAATGGTGTATTCGTTGACACGATCGGTTCTACAGTTGTAGTCGTTGTTGGCAGCGGCGAAGCTGAGGCTATCGGATACGGTGTCCCGGATGGAAGTGTCGTCTGCGCTTTTGCCTCATTTGCAGGCATTTGCGTGAAAAATAAAGCCGTCAGAAGAAGCCATACCAGTTGTTTTTTATTTTTATGCGATGCCATGTCATTTCCCCCTTAAGTCAAATAGAAAGGGCACCTCAATATCTGAAGTACCCTTATGATTTCTTGTTATTGCTCTGTCTTATGCAAGTTTGCTTTTCGCAACTTCTACCAATGTTGCAAATCCTTCCGGATCGCTGATTGCCATCTCAGAAAGCATTTTACGGTTTACATCAACACTTGCCAGTTTCAAACCGTGCATGAATTTGCTGTAAGAAAGTCCATTGATGCGGGCTGCTGCGTTGATACGAGCAATCCAAAGCTGTCTGAACTGTCTCTTTCTCTGTTTTCTACCTGTATAAGATGTCTCCAAAGCACGCATAACAGACTGTTTTGCAACACGATACTGTTTGGATCTTGCGCCTCTGTAACCCTTTGCTAATTTCAAAACTCTTTTATGTTTTTTCTTTGCGTTTAATCCGCCTTTAATTCTAGCCATTTCTATTTACCTCCTAATTGCGTTCAAGTAACCCATCATTATGCGTAAGGCATAATCTTTTTCATTGTCTTAACGTTTGTCTCATCAACTACAGTTGATTTTCTAAGATTTCTTTTTCTCTTTGTTGTTTTCTTTGTCAAAATGTGGCTTTTGTATGCCTTATTACGAACCAGTTTACCTGTTCCAGTTACTTTGAATCGCTTTGCAGCGGCTCTTTTTGTTTTCATTTTCTGATTTGCCATAATGTATTTCCTCCATTTATATTTGATAGTGCCAAATGCGCTATCATTATTTTGCGGCTGTTAAAAACATGATCATGCTTCTTCCTTCCATCTTCGGATCTTTGTCGATGACTGCCACATCTTCCAATTTCTCAAAAAATGCGTTCAGCACTTCACGGCCAACATCCTTATGCGCCATCTCACGACCGCGGAAACGAAGCGTAACTTTCACTTTGTCTCCCTTGGACAGGAATTTACGAGCCTGATTGGATTTGGTATTCAAATCGTTGGTATCAATGTTTGGTGAAAGACGAATTTCTTTCACATCGATGGTTTTTTGTTTCTTCTTTGCTTCCTTTTCACGTCTAGCCTGCTCATAACGGTATTTTCCGTAATTGATAATCTTGCATACCGGTGGTTTGGCACCCGGGGCAATCTTAACCAGATCAAGTTCTGCATTTTTTGCCATCAAGTAAGCCTCTTTGGCTGACATAATTCCAAGCTGTTCTCCGTCCTGGCCGATCACGCGGACTTCTTTGTCACGGATCTGCTCATTAATCATTAATTCGCTGATGATTCGCACCTCCAAATGAAATAAAAAAAGATAACTGTTTTTAAAGCCAGCTATCCACAAAAATTCTTCATTTAAATGTATGAAAAAATCGGTTTGACCATTGCGCGCGCAATTGCGGCAAGGTGAGAGTGGATAACTCTGCTTTTTACACCTTTGCTATCATATCATGGATTTGGGTGGGTGTCAAGGGTTTTTTCATTACTTTTAGAAAATTTGTATGGCAAAGTATACGTTTGTAGTCTAAATAACTACTCCTTCCTTCTCAACATTATCATAGAACGGCAATGCTCCCAGCCAATACTTAAAATGTTGCTCGTTCTTTACAATAACACTGATGTCTACTTCATACTCCATAAGAAAGTCAAACGCAATATCGTATAGTTTATACTCAATTGGCTTTATTTCACTTTCAGAAAGAGATGTCAGAACCATGACATCCACATCTGAATTCTCATTAAAGTCGCCTCTCGCATATGAACCATATACAATGACTTTCCTTAAATCTTCTCCTAAGATTTTTCTTACCTCTTGTGAGAATAGATACATGACATTTTGAACCGGTTCCGGCATCGTCTCACCTCCTGTTTACTCCATGTATTTGTATACAAATGTTTACATTGCGTATTACACTTCCTGCGAACTATAAACTCGTTTTATGGCTTTCACTTTACTGCTGAGTCCTTTCTTACGCAACAGTTTCCGATATTCCTTAACCTTTGATTTTGGTACTTTCACTATTGTTTTCTTTGTAATGCCTTTGAATGCGTCCTTTGCAACATTCTTTGCTTTCAGCTTACGTGACTTAATAACAAGCAGTTTCAGTTTCTTGCATTTGCTAAATGCTTTTTTTCCAATTTTTGTAATATTCTTTCCTATTACAATTTTGGTAATTTTATTATTTTTCATAAATGCCTTGCTGGAAATAGAAGTCACACGGTAGGTCACTCCATTGACTTTCACAACCGCAGGAACTTTTACTTTTCCTTTGGCATTTTTCGCCGGTTTCTCATATTCTACTTCCGGATTCTCCGCATCGGCATTGGTTATCTTGAACGTCGATCCCTGACTGTCTTTAATAAATGTTTCTCCTTCTTTGGCTTCCTCTGCCGGAGTTTTTGTGCTGACCGGTGTCGCCGTTGGCTGCTGTGCGGGCGTTGCTGAAGGAACAATACTTGGTGTTGTCGGTGCCGGGCTTGCTGTGGCAGGTGTTGTTGGCGCCGGATTTGATGTTGCAGGTGTTGTCGGGATCGGGCTTGGTGTTGCCGGATTTGTTGGAGCTGGACTTGGTGTGATCGGATCCGGCTCCGACACCTTTGTCCATTTCGCAAAAAGTACCATAGTCCCAATATGTCCCTTTGGTATCTCTGTTATTCTTAAGGTAAATCCCGCATCCTTATACCAGCCATCAAAAGTATAACCTTCTTTTACCGGATCCTGCAATGGAATTGCCACCGAAACCGGAAGGTAAGTTGACGGGTTTTCTGCCGCATTGGTTCCGCCATCTAATTCGTAATCTATCCGATACTCATTCAATGCAATCTTTATATCTACATTCAGTTTGCAATTATATCCACAGTTATAAGTATAAGTAACGTTTGTTGCCTTTGGGTTAAATAGCAAAACACCATCTTTTAATGCTGCGCCTGTTATGTCGGATATACTCTCTGCATCCCAGCCGGGAAGCTGTGCCATATTTATCTCAACAATATCGACCAGCGAAACACGGCTGCTTGGTACAGTTGCTTTTGTAAAATTGTCTGGTACTTTTAATATTATTAACGGATTATTGTCAACGCCAAATGACCAATCAGCCGGATACAAGTTCGAATTTTGGCTGAGATCCAAAGCGGAGATCTTATTATCGCTGCACTTCAGTATTCTCAGTTTCTGATTCGCACTTACATCGAGACTTGTCAACTGATTATTTTGGCACTCCAAATTCTTCAAGTCCGGATTTTTGCTCACATTAAGGCTCGTAATCTGATTTTCCGAAATATATAAAGATTGCAGTTTTTCATTGGCAGCGACATCCAGACTTGTCAATTGATTATATTTGCACTCCAAAGTCTCCAAGTACGGATTATTACTCACATCAAGGCTCGTAATCTGATTTTCCGAAACATATAAAGATTGCAGCTTTTCATTGGCAGCAACATCCAGTTTTGTTAATTGATTATTTTTACACTCCAAAGTCTTCAAGTACGGATTCTCTCTCACATTAAGGCTCGTAATCTGATTTTCCGAAATATATAAAGATTGCAGTTTTTCATTGGCACTGACACTCAGACTTGCCAATTGGTTACTTGAACAATTTAACTCCGTTAAGTCTGGATTTTTGCCGACATTCAGACTTGTCAATTGGTTATTTTCACAACTCAATTTTTGCAACTGTTTATTTTGACTCAGATTCAGTTCCGTAATCTGATTTTGATAACATGCTAAATTAGTTAATACCGGACTGCCACTTATATCCAGACTTGTCAGTTTATTATTATAGCACCTCAGTATAGTCAGATTTGCCAGATTACTGACATCCAGACTTGTCAGTTTATTCCCACTACAGTACAGTTCTTGCAATGCGGTGTCTCCGCTTACCTTCAAACTTGTCAGGTTATTCCCCCAGCACCCCAGTGTAGTCAGATTTTCCAGATTACTGACATCCAGACTTGTCAATTGTTTATTATTATAAACATACAGCCTTTTTAAATTCGTATTTTGTCTTACATCTAAGCTCGTCAACCAACTGCCCTCACACTCCAGATCCAGAAGTTCTGTATTCTTTTGCAAATTGATATTCTTTATTAGATTTTGGGAGAACTTTAATGTCTTTAATTTTTTATTGTTCGTCACATCCAGACTTTCCAACCAATTTGTACTACAGTTTAATGTGGTTAATTCCAGATTATTACTTAAATCTAATGTGTTTAATTTATTGTTATCACATTCCAATGTGGTTAATTCCGGATTATTACTTAAATTTAAGCTGGTTAATTCATTGTCATCACAATTCAATATCCGGAGTTTGGAATTTCCCGTCATATCTAAGTCAGTCAACTTGTTTCCCAGACAAGATAACTCCTGTAATTCCGTAAAATGTTCGATTCCTTTCAGATTGAGAGCTTTTTCTTCACTAAAATTTTTACTCATATTAATTGAAGTTACAGCCTCTATCTCATCCTGTGACAGTTCGCCATCTCCATTCGAATCACATACATTGCGGACATATGTTTGGAATGCCGAATCCGGAAAATTTGTATCATTAATTTGCACATCCGATGCTTCTGCTTTTACAGGTGCCGCCGTATAACAACATACTGTCATTCCAAATAACAATATCCCCAGTCCCAGTTTACGTAGTCCAACTCTAATCATATTGATTCCTCCATTTCTTTCTTATGTATCCTCTTTCATGAACCATTATTATATGATTATACCACAAATCCATTTTCATGGCAATTCCAAACATTATCACTATGATAGAGGTATGATAAATCGTTTTAACAGACAAAAAAAGAGGCTGCCGCCTCACGATTTTTTAATCGTTAAAGCGACAGCCCTTTCTTGTTTGCGTATAGTTTTATGCAATAAGACGGTTCTATTCTTCTTACTTGCTATACTTCCTGCGAACTATAAACTCGTTTTATGGCTTTTACTTTATTACTGAGTCCTTTTTTCCGCAACAGTTTCCGATATTCCTTAATCTTCGATTTTGGTACTTTCACTATCGTTTTCTTTGTAATGCCTTTGAATGCGTCCTTTGCAACATTCTTTGCTTTCAGCTTACGGGACTTAATAACAAGCAGCTTCAGCTTCTTGCATTTGCTAAATGCTTTTTTACCAATTTTTGTAACATTCTTTCCGATTATGATCTTAGTAACTTTACTATTTCCCTTAAAAGCTTTTCCGGAAACAGATGTCACTTGGTAGGTCACTCCATTCACTTTTACAAATGCCGGAATTTTTACTTTTCCTTTGGCATTTTTTGCAGGTGCCTCATACTGCACTTCCGGATTTTCCGAATTGGCATTCGTTATCTTGAACGTCGATCCCTGACTGTCTTTAATAAATGTTCCTTCTTCGTTCCCTTCCTCTGCCGGTGCTTCCGTCGGTTTCTGTGTCGGTTGTGCGGTCGGCTGCTGTGTTGGCGCAAGCGTTGCACTCTGTGTCGGAGTTGTCGGCGTCGGACTTGGTGCTGCCGGGGTCGTCGGGGCCGGACTTGACGTAGCCGTCGGTGCTATAGTTGGAGTTGGCACTGCCGTCGGTGTCGGAATTGGTGTCGGAGTTGGTTTCGGCACCTCCGTCCACTTGGCATAAAGCGTTATATTTCCAGCATGTCCCCTTGGTATCTCCGGCATTTTTGATGTAAACTCTGCATCGCTATACCAGCCATCAAAAATATAATCTTCTTTTACCGGATTCTGCAATGGAATTACTTTCGGAAGCGGATGGTAGAATGTCGGGTTTGTCTCCGCATTGGTTCCACCATTTAACTCATAGGTTATCTGATACGGATTCAATCTAATAGTTAAAGTTACAGCCAGAGTAAAATTGTGTCCGCAGTCATAAGTATAAGTAACCTCTTTATCAATAGCTGCTTCTGAACTAATATCTTCCTCTGTTAAATTAAATACCAAAACATTATCTACTAATGTTGCGCCGTTTATATTTTCTATACTATCTGCGTCCCAGCCGGAAATCTGTCCCATATCGATCTCAGCGACATCAGTCAGATAATTCATCTCGGAATAATAAGTATTATCCGAATACTCCGGTGTTAATTTTAATACCTTGAGCGGATTCTGCGCAAACTCTGGGGAAGACAGCTTCGAATTTTGCCTGAAATCCAGACCATCAATCTCATTTCCATTACAATTCAGTGTACTAAGATCCGGATTCTTACTCAAATCAAGACTTTTCAATTTGTTATTTGCGCAATTCAGATGAAACAAGTTTGTATTGGCACTGACATCCAGACTTGTCAATCCATTATCTTCGCATTCCAAGGTACTAAGATTCAGATTCTTACTCACATCAAGATTCATGATGTTTGCATTATGCAAAGTATATAAATCTCGCAATGCCGTATTGCTACTGACATCCAGACTTGTCAAACGATTATATGCACAACGCAAATACTCAAGTTTTGTATTCGTTTTTAACTCCAGTGTTGTCAACCAGTTATGTTCACAATCTAAACTCGTTAAATTCGGATTCTTGCTGACATCCAGAGTCGATAAATCATTATTTGTGCAATACAATCCCTGCAACTGTGTATTTTGACTCAGATCCAATTCTGTGATCTGATTATACTTACATGATAAATAGGTTAATTCCGAACTATCACATATATCCAGTCTTGTCAATCTGTTCTGATCGCAGATTAGTGTTTTTAATGCAGTAGCTCCGCTTATATTTAAGTCCGTCAGTTGATTGTAGCTACAGTCCAGATCCAGCAATTCTGTATTTTTGCTCACATCCAATTCTGGCAAGTTATTGTTTCCACATTCCAATTTGGTTAACTTTGGAAAATACTCAATTCCTGCAAGAGAAGCGATTTCCTTTCGATTCACGGTGATTTCCGTTACTGCGTTTCTCTCAGCTTCTGACAACCTTCCATCGCCGTCATCAAATTGACCAACATATTCCAGAAATTTGGCATCCGGAAATGTCTTGTCATCAATCGGTACATCCGATGCTTCTGCTGCCTTTACAGGCGCTGCCGTATAACAGCATACCGCCATTCCAAATAACAATATCCCCATCCCTAGTTTACGTAATCCACCTCTAATCATATAGATTCCTCCATTTCTTTCCTATATATCCTTTTTGCGTGAAGTTTTATGCAATAAGACGGTTCTATTTTTCTTAACTGCTATACTTCCTGTGAACTATAAACTCGTTTTATGGCTTTTACTTTACTGCTGAGTCCTTTTTTACGCAACAGTTTCCGATATTCCTTAATCTTTGATTTTGGCACTTTCACAATTGTTTTCTTGGTAATGCCTTTGAATGCGTTCTTCGCAACATTCTTTGCTTTCAGCTTCCTGCTCTTAATGACAAGCAGCTTCAATTTCTTGCATTTGCTAAACGCTTTTTTGCCAATTTTTGTAATATTCTTTCCAATGATAATCTTGGTAATTTTATTATTTTTCATAAATGCCTTGCTCGAAACAGAGGTCACGCGGTAGGTCACTCCATTGACTTTCACAACCGCAGGAACTTTTACTTTTCCTTTGGCATTTTCCGCCGGTTCCTCATATTCTACTTCCGGATTCTCCGCATCGGCATTGGTTATCTTGAACGTCGATCCCTGACTGTCTTTAAGCAATGTTCCTTCTTCCTTTACTTCCTCTGCCGGAGCCTGCGTGCTTGCCGGTGTCGCCGGAGCAGGACTTGGTGCTGAAAGTGTTGTCGGAGCAGGACTTGATGTAGCCGGGGTTGTCGGCGCAGGGCTTGTTGTTACCGGGGTTGTCGGTGCAGGACTTGCTGTTGACGGTGTTGTCGGTGCAGGACTTGCTGTTGGCACTGCCGTCGGTGTCGGAATTGGCGTCGGAGTTGGTTTCGGCACCTCCGTCCACTTCGCATAAAGAGTCATATTTCCAACATGTCCCTTTGCTATCTCGGTTATTTTTGATGTAAATGCCGCATCTTCATACCAGCCATCAAAGGTATAGCCTGCTTTTACCGGAGCCTGCAATGCAATCGATGTCGAAGTCGGATGGTAGAATGACGGGTTTGCCGCTGCATTGGTTCCACCATTTAACTCATAATTTATCTGATACGGATTCAATCTAATATATAAAGTTACATTCAGAGTACAATTGTATCCGCAGTCATAAGTATAAGTAACATCTTTTTCAATAACCGTTCCTGAACGAATCTCTTCCTCTGTTAAATCATCAAATACCAAAACGTTCCCGACTAATGTTGCGCCTTTAGTAATTGATATACTCTCTGCGTCCCAGCCGGAAATCTGTCCCATATCGATCTCAGCGGTATCATATATATACATAGCGCTTGGCAAATTTTTATTCTCATACTTAGCTGTTACTTTGAATATCTTGAGCGGATTATTGTCCCACTCTAGGGTAGACAAGCTCGAATTTTGGCTGATATCCAACCCATCAATCTCATTATCCTGACAAAGCAACGTGTTAAGATACAGATTCTTACTCACATCAAGACTTTTCAAGTGATTATTAGAACATTGCAGCGTATACAAACTTGTATTGGCACTGACATCCAGACTTGTCAATCCATTTTCTTCGCAGAACAAATGCATCAAGTCCGGATTCTTACTCACATCAAGGCTCTTGATGCCCTTATTATGTGAAGTATATAAATGTATCAATGCCGTATTGGCGCTGACATCCAGACTTGTCAAACGGTTATATACACAACGCAAAGAGTCAAGTTTTGTATTCGCTTTTAACTCCAGCGTTGTCAACTTGTTACTTCCACAATCTAACTTCGTTATGTCCGGATTCTTGCTGACATCCAGAGTCGTTAAACTATTATTTGCGCAATGCAATTCCTCCAACTGTGTATTTCGACTCAGATCCAGCTCTGTGATCCCATTTTGACCACATGATATGTACGTTAATTTCAAACTGTCACCTATATCCAGTCTTGCCAATCTGTTATCCTCGCAGTTCAGTTTTTTTAATGCGGTATCTCCGCTTATATTTAAGCTCGTCAGGTTATTGTTAAAGCACTCCAGTGTAGTCAGATTTGGCTTATTACTGACATCCAAAACTGTCAATTTTTCAGCATAAAAACAATACAAACCTTCTAATTTCGTATTCTGACTTACATCTAAGCTCGTCAGCGGATTCTTTCCACAGTCCAGCTCCAGCAATTCTGTATTCTTGCTCAGATCAATACTGCCGATCTGATTTCCATAAAAAGATAACTTTTGCAGGGCTGTATTTCCGCTCACATCCAATTCCGTCAATTCATTGTTTCTACAGTCCAATTCAGTTAATTTGGGAAAATACCCGATTCCTTTCAGAGATTTTATTTTTGTTCGACCGCTCCCGTTACCGTTCACATTAATTTTCGTTACTGCGTTTCTCTCAGCTTCTGACAACTTTCCATTGCCGTCGTCATCAAATTTACCAACATCTTCTCGAAATGTGGCATCCGGAAATGTCGTGTCAATAATCGGCACATCCGGTTCTGCTGCTTTTACAGGTGCCGCCGTAGAACAGCATACTGCCATTCCAAATAACAATATCCCCATCCCTAGTTTACGTAGTCCAAATTTACTCATATATTTTCCTCCATTTCCATAACCTTGCATACCTACGTGCTTATTATATTATACCACCAATTCCGCTTCTTGACAATTCCAAACATTATCACTATGATAGAAAAAAAGACCACCCGGAGGTTTCTCATGCCAACATTACATAAACAACGAATCACCCAAAAATATACTGTCGATGATATCCTTTTTCTCCTCGGCTGGCTGCTCTTTCTGCCGTTTGTGGCACTGGTAATTTTTTACAATATCGGGTGGATTCACCCTACCGAGTGGCTGCCTCCATGCCTGTTTCATTTTGTCACCAAACTTCCCTGTCCGGGATGCGGTGGAACACGTGCCTTTACCGCCGTTCTGCATGGCGATCTGATTCATTCGTTTTTGTATCATCCGGTCGTTCCGTATTGTTTCCTCTTATATGTTATTTTTATGGTGACACAGACGATTGAACGGGTTTTTCGCAAGAAAACAAACCTGCGATTTCACGGACTTTCGTTTCGTCTGGAATATGTTTACGTAGCGGTGATCCTCATTTTGGTGCAATGGATCATAAAAGTAATAGCGGTCATCGTGTGACGACCGCTATGTTTTTTCAGTACCCGGAACAGGCATCCGCCTGTTCGAGCATCAATACGACGAAATGTCTACGCGGAAAAACTGCTGCATCCACTGCATCACTTCGTTTTCGTTGTTCGGATCAATATTATTGATGGATTGCAGATTCTCGACTGTGACATTGGACCAGTCGATCATCATTGCAAAGGAAACGATCATAAAAGCATTAAGTACAAGTCCCAGAATGTTCAGCACGAGACCGATGATCCCGAGTGTTCTTCCGGTGCCGCTTCCCTTTATAACACTGATGATGGAAAAGATTCCACCGATGATACTAAAAACCAGTCCTGCACCCAAACACATACAGCAGAGAATGGAAACGATTCCGAGGATAAGACCTGCGATCCCAAATCCTTTTTTGTCACTCTGTATTACTACGCTCTGTTCATTTTCTTCCATAATTTTCCTCCTTTTTTATTTAAAACCACATCCGCAGCCGGCGGACTGCAAACATTACCGAGCCGCTGCCATCGTCCGGCAGTTCGTCCGGTGACGGGGTTACCGATGGGACACCGATCGCTGACGGCGATACCGGCGATGTCTGCTGCAAACTGTCTGCCGAACCGCTTGTGAGCAGGATGTAAAGCACCGCAGAAACGATTCCGAGCGACATTCCCACAGCTCCCACGATAATTCCTGCGATAGCCAGATCCCGCTGACCGGCTGCCGACTCACGATATGCAAGGATTCCCAGCACTACGCCAACCATTCCGAGAATGATGGCAAAATACCAGGTCACACAACACAACACAGAAAAACAGGAAAGGATCAGCGAGGCAACCGCTTTTCCATTTATCTTTTTTGTCTCCATAGACTCCTCCCTTTCCGATTATTTTTCTTCGCTTACTTCAATCTTGCGGATCTCTTTGGTACGGATCTCTTCTGTGATATCCGCAATAAAGTCATCCAAAGCCACCTGACCCTCGTCGCCTTTGTAACGGCTTCGGAGAGACACCTTATTTTCCTCCTGCTCTTTCTGACCTACGATGAGCATATACGGAATACGGTGCAGGCGCGCTTCACGGATTTTAAATCCGATCTTCTCAGAACGGTTATCTACGGTCGCATCCACGCCGCTTGCTGTCAATTTTTGGCAAACACTATCCGCATACTCGGCATATTTTTCAGAAATCGGAAGCACGCGGACCTGCTCCGGACAAAGCCATGTCGGGAACATACCGGCATATTTTTCAATCAGCCATGCCAATGTTCTCTCGTAGCATCCGATCGAAGTTCTGTGAATGATGTAAGGACGGACTTTGTCGCCCTTTTCATCAATAAAATACATATCAAACTGCTCGGCAAGAAGGGCATCCCACTGGATTGTGATCATGGTATCTTCTTTTCCATATACGTTTTTGGCGTTAATGTCTACTTTTGGTCCGTAGAAAGCCGCCTCGCCGACATCCTCGGTAAACGGAATGTTCAGTTCGTTCAGGATATTTCGGATATCTTCTTCCGTCTCATTCCAGACTTCCGGCTCGCCGATATATTTTTCCGGATTTTCTGGATCCCATTTGGATAAATGATAGGTTACATCTTCTTCCAGACCAAGTGTCTGCAGGCAGTACTGCGCCAATGCGATACAATCTTTAAATTCTTTTACCATCTGATCCGGGCGGACGATCAAATGTCCCTCGGAGATCGTAAACTGGCGTACACGGGTCAGGCCGTGCATTTCGCCCGAATCCTCGTTACGGAACAGCGTCGAAGTCTC
>ULLX01006342.1_pt1 | contig 16794 bp, 7 predicted proteins | sample 1951501 | NCBI WGS metagenome assembly ULLX01 (sample SAMEA4835535, study PRJEB28245) | human gut metagenome | biome: gut microbiome; material: fecal sample | place: Denmark | collected 2008
ACGGCAAAAGAACAAGAGGCAGAGCAAAGGTGCTTATTGACGATACAATAACAATAGGCGGTACAAGCCTTATAGTAAAAAGAGGCGAGGAGTTCCAACAGCCGTTGCAGTCGAGCTGGTTTTTCTCAAAGGTCAGCGATAAGCCTGCAATGAAATCGTGGAAGCTTATGCTTCTTATTACATTTTTTCACTTCTTTATGTGCGTTCAGGCAATGTTCTGGAATGACGGCACAAATACAATGGCTCCGCTCGTGCTGTTCGGCGCTCTTGCGGCTGTTGAATGGGGATTCTTCTTTATCTCCTATTTTGTAATCCGCAGAGTAAATTTCGAGCTTGAATCGCTCGCCCTGTTTTTGACGGGCATAGGCGTAATGATGCTTATTAGACAGTCGGAACGCTCGGCTTATGTTCAGCTTGTTGCCGCCGCAATAGGTATGATTTTCTTCTGCATAATTATCAAGCTGATTGAAGATCCCGACAAGGTAAATAAACTCAGACTTCCGGCAATGATTTGTGCGGTCGGTCTTTTGGGCGTAACAATTGTATTCGGTAAGATTACAAACGGCGCCGCCAACTGGATTTATATCGGCTCGTTTTCATTTCAGCCGTCAGAGCTTGCAAAGATTATTTTCATCTTTATCGGCGCAAGTTCGCTTGATGTGTTGATGACAAAGAAGAACCTGCTTGAGTACATTATCTTCTCGGCAGTATGCGTCGGTCTTTTGGCTCTTATGGGTGACTTCGGTACTGCGCTCATCTTCTTTGTAACATTTTTGCTCACAGCGTTTATGCGCTCGGGCGATTTCAAGACGATTATTCTTGCTGTTGCCGCCGCAATTTTCGGCGTAACCTTTGTCCTCAAGTTTAAACCGTATGTTGCCGACCGTTTTTCGGGCTGGCGTCATGTGTGGGAACATACTCAGGACAACCTCGGTTATCAGCAGGCAAGAGTTCTCACATATATGGCAAGCGGCGGACTTTTCGGCGTAGGTATCGGCAACGGTTTTTTAAAGCAGGTTGCCGCATCCGAAAGTGACCTTGTTTTCGGACTTGTTTCGGAAGAAATGGGAGTTATCGTTGCGTTCACACTTGCCGTGGCAGTAGGTGCAATGTTTATTTATGCAAGGGCAATTACAACCCGAAGCAGAAGTACCTTTTATTCAATTTCAGCGTGCTGTGCGGCAGGACTTTTTGTCGTTCAGCTTTCTCTCAATGTTTTCGGTGCAACCGATGTCCTTCCGCTCACAGGCGTAACATTTCCGTTTGTGTCTGCCGGCGGTTCAAGTATTATGTCTTGTTGGGGACTTGTTGCATTCATCAAAGCCGCAGACGAGAGAACTTATTCGGTAAAAAGATAAGTTTAGTAAATTGAAAATGAAAAATTGAAAATGGAAAATTGTTGTAGAGAGGAAAAACAGCAAAATAAAATGCTCTATCTCCCGACCGTATTCATAGTGCTTTGCAAGCAAAGCCGCATTTTCTTTAATTTTTCGATTGTTCACTTGATACACAGGGTGGTGTAAGGTTTGAAAAAAATACTTCGCAGAAGTACACTTATATATATAGTTGCGCTTGCGTTTATCGGCGGACTCGGCTATCTTGCCTTTGAGCTTGTAACAGGGGCAGACGATTGGGTTGATCAGGCATATAATGCGCATATAGCAGGTGACGGCGGCCTTGCACAGGCAGGAGCGATCTATGACCGCAACGGCACGGCTCTTGCACAGACGGTTGACGGTAAAAGAGTTTATAACGAAAGCGAGAGCGTAAGAAAATCTCTGCTTCATGTTGTTGGTGATGACAGCCTTAACATTTCAACGGCTGTTCAAAGTATGTATCGTTCTCAGCTGATAGGCTATAACCTTGTTTTCGGACTTAATATGCCGGAATCATTGCGTGCCTCTCACGATATAAAGCTGACAGTCGATTCCGCAACCTGTGCGGCGGCTTATGATGTTCTTGCAGCTTATAACAAAAAAGGTGCCTGTGTAATATATAACTACAAAACAGGCGAGGTTATCTGTTCCATAAGCACCATGGCTTACGATCCGCAGGCTCCTCCCGAAATTACCGAGGACAACGAAAGCGAATACGAGGGCGTTTACCTTGATAATGTGCTTTCGTCAACCTTTACTCCGGGTTCAATCTTCAAAATCGTTACATCTGCGGCGGCAATCGAGAATATTCCCGACCTTTATGACCGCACTTGGGTTTGTAACGGAAGTGAGAACGTAGGCGGAAGTGAAGTTACCTGTACGGAAACTCACGGAACGCTGACATATAAAGAGGCAATGGCACATTCCTGCAATATTGTTTTTGCAAAGCTTGCCGTTGAACTCGGAAGTGACACAATGACAAAAACTGCCGAGAAAATCGGCATTAACAGCTCCTTTGATGTTGACGGAATTAAAACCGCAAAAGGTTCATATGATGTCAGCGATGCCAATGAAAACCAGCTTGGCTGGTCGGGTGTAGGTCAGTATAATGACAAGGTAAACCCGATGCAGATGGCAATTATCTGCGGCGCAATCGCAAACGGCGGCAAGGCTACAAACCCTACCCTTATCAAAGATGAGTCCATACTCTCCGCACTCGGCATAAACTACAAGAGCAGCGGACAGGAGCTTTTTTCATCCGATACGGCGGCAAAGCTTGATGATGTTATGAGATACACCGTTTCGGATTACTACGGCGACAACCTTTTCGGAGGACTTACAGTCTGTGCCAAAACAGGTACGGGTGAAGTCGGCGATGATAAGAACCCTAACGGCTGGATGGTCGGCTACTCAAAAGATGAGGACTGCCCTCTCGCCTTTGCCTGTGTTGTACAGGATTCGGGTTTCGGTTTCCAATATGCCGGTCCCGTGGTTGAGGCCGCAATGATTCAGGCTGCAAAAAGCCTTGGAGCGTCTGCGGTGCAGTAAATTAAAATTATATTATAAAATACAGTTTGACCGATTTTTTCGGTACATTGAAAGGAAGAACCCTGATGAATTTTTTAAAGGCTATGTTCGGCAACTACAGCAAGCGTGAAGTTAAGCGTGTGCAACCAATCTGTGACAAGGTGCTTGCACTCGAAGATAAATATGCGGCTATGAGCGAAAGTGAACTCAAGAACCAGACAACAATTCTTAAAGAAAGACTTGCCAACGGCGAAACAACAGACGATATTCTCCCCGAAGCATTTGCAACCTGTCGTGAGGCAGGCTGGAGAGTGCTTGGTATGAAGCACTTCCCCGTTCAGATTATCGGCGGTATCGTTCTTCACCAGGGCAGAATCGCCGAGATGAAAACCGGTGAAGGTAAAACCTTGGTTGCTACCCTCCCTGCATACCTCAACGCTCTTACAGGCGAAGGTGTTCACATTGTAACAGTCAACGATTACCTTGCCCGCCGTGACTCAGAGTGGATGGGCAAGCTTTACAGATACCTCGGTCTTTCGGTTGGTCTTATCTGCCATGACCTTGACAATGACGGCAGAAAAAAGGCTTATGCCGCAGACATTACATACGGAACAAACAACGAACTCGGTTTTGACTACCTCCGTGACAACATGGTAGTTTACAAGGAAAACAAGGTTCAGCGCCCGCACGCATTTGCAATTGTCGATGAGGTTGACTCAATCCTCATTGATGAGGCGAGAACTCCTCTTATTATTTCGGGTAAGGGTGACAAGTCAACAGACCTTTACGCAAAGGCTGACGCTTTTGCAAAAACTCTTAAAGTTCAGCGTTTTGCAGAACTTGACGCAAAAGAGGATATGGAGGAATATTACAAGGAAAACGACATTGATTATGTTGTTGATGAAAAGCAGAAAACAGCAACCCTCACACAGAGCGGTGTTAAGAAAGCCGAAGAATTTTTCGGTATTGAAAACCTTACCGATCCCGATAACCTTACAATTCAGCACCATGTAAATCAGGCTATCAAGGCCAACGGCGTTATGAAGCTTGATGTTGACTATGTTGTCAAGGACGGCGAAGTTATCATCGTTGACGAATTTACAGGTCGTCTTATGTACGGCCGTCGTTTTAACGAAGGTCTTCACCAGGCTATTGAGGCTAAAGAGGGCGTAAAGGTTCAGAGCGAAAGCAAGACTCTTGCTACAATCACATTCCAGAACTACTTCCGTCTTTACAAAAAGCTTTCGGGTATGACAGGTACTGCTCAGACAGAGTCGGAAGAATTCCAGGAAATCTACAAGCTTGATGTTGTTGAAATTCCTACAAACAAGCCTGTTTTAAGAAAAGACCTCCCCGATTCGGTTTATAAGACAGAAAACGGCAAGTTCCACGCTGTTATTGATGCAATTGTTGAGGCTCACGAAAAGGGACAGCCTGTCCTTGTCGGTACAATTTCAATTGAGAAGTCGGAGCTTCTTTCAAAAATGCTCAAAAAGAGAGGCATCAAGCACAATGTCCTCAATGCAAAACAGCATGAAAAAGAGGCTGAAATTGTTGCTCAGGCAGGTAAGCTCGGTGCGGTAACAATCGCAACCAACATGGCAGGTCGTGGTACCGATATCATCCTCGGCGGTAACGCAGAGTATATGGCAAAAGCCGCAATGCGTAAGCAGGGCTTTACAGAGGAGCTTATTGAAGAAGCTACAGGTTATGCGGAAACCGATGATGAAGAAATCATCAATGCAAGAAATACATTCAGAGAACTGAATGACAAGTATAAGGAAGAAATTAAGGGCGAGGCTGAAAAGGTAAGAGAGGCCGGCGGTCTTTACATTATGGGTACGGAAAGACACGAGTCACGCCGTATTGATAACCAGCTCCGTGGCCGTGCAGGCCGTCAGGGCGATCCGGGTGTCAGCCGTTTCTTCCTCTCAACCGAGGATGACCTTATGCGTCTGTTCGGCGGCGACAGAATGAAAATGATGATGGAGCGTATGAATGTTGCCGAGGATATGCCCATTGAGAACAAGATGCTCACAAGTATTATCGAAGGCTCACAGGAAAAGGTTGAGCTTCGTAACTTCGGCATTCGTAAGGATGTCCTCCAGTACGACGATGTTATGAACAAACAGCGTGAAATCATCTACGGTCAGCGTGATCAGGTTCTTAATGGTGAGGATCTCCACGAAACAATCCTCAAAATGGTTGAGGATACAATCGCAACTTCAATCAAGCAGTATCTCCCCGAAGGTCCTGCAGAGCATTGGAACTTCCAGAGCCTTAAGGATTACTATGCAGGCTGGCTTATCAGAGATGATTCTAAGTACGATTTCAGTCTTGAGGATCTTGAAGATATGGAACCCGAAGAGATTCAGAAGATGCTCGTTGATGATGCTCTCGAAATCTACAAGGAAAACGAAGAGCTTCTTCCCGAGGAAACAATCCGTGAGATGGAGCGTGTTTACCTCCTCAAGAATGTTGATACACATTGGATGGATCACATCGACAATATGGATCAGCTCAAGAGCGGTATCAGACTTCGTTCATACGGTCAGCACGATCCTGTTGTTGAGTACAGAGTTGAAGGCTTCGATATGTTTGATGAGATGATTGAAAGCATTCGTGAAGATACTGTCAAGATGATGCTCATTATGCCAAAGCGTGTTTATGAGATTCAGAAAAGACAGGATGCAATTGCAGCGGCAAAGAGAGCAGCTCAGAGGGCTGCCGCAGCGGCACAGTCTGCAGCCGATGATGAAGGAACTGTTGAACAGTCAGACGCTGTAAAGCAGGCGCTTCACCGTGAGCAGGTTGCTCAGCCTACAGAAACTTCTGCAGACGGTACGGATTCTGTCAACAAGACTATCCGTAAGGGCAAGAAAATCGGCAGAAACGATCCCTGTCCGTGCGGCAGCGGTAAAAAGTACAAGAAGTGCTGCGGCAGAGATCTTTAATATGTTTGCATAAAGCGGTTTGTATAATTGCGATTTAAGTGAATTACATTTTGAAGGGCAGAGAGCAATACTCTGCCCTTTATTTATGCCGAATTTTCAAGGTGTTCTGTGATTAATTTGATGAGATATAGATATTAATTATAAAAATATATCTGAAAAATTCTGCAAAATGCTGGTTTTGGGGCATTTTATGTTTAAAAACAACAATCGCAAAATAATACATACTTCTGCATGCACAGCTTGGAGTGAACTTGCATAAAAATTTTTGATATTTTTGAAAAAAGAATTAAAAATCAACAAATTCAGTGCTGAAATTGACTTCTTAACTGCCTGTTAAGGTTGTACAATGGGTATAATTTATCTTAAACACAAAAAATGGTGATAAATAAGTAATAAAATCACATTATGGTCAAAAATGTTAAATCGTATTTGCGGATATGCAAAATAACCAAAAATATTACCCAAAGTTTGGCTATATTGCCTCTACAAATGTGCAATAAAATATTATATAATTGTATGCAAATCAAAAAGAAGAACAAATTCAAAAATTTGCGTTTCATAATTAGTTGGCAGATATATTGGACTGTCCTATGCAGTTCTGTTTAATTGTATTTTGACTGCCAAAACAAAGTAATCGGCAATGAAGGAGAAGAAAAAATTATGAAATTAGGTAAAAAGCTTTGCAGAACCGTAAAGAAAAGCTTTTCCCTTGTGCTTGCACTTACCATCATGCTTTCGGTATGTGCCGTGTCGGGTACGTTGCTTAATGTATTTGCGGCAACATCTTCGGGACAGAAGATTTATATTAACCTGACCAAGAATAAGGAATGGAAAGATTTTTCTTCTGTTACATATCGTTTTGCTGATGATGACGGCACGGTTCTCGATACGGGTACTGTAAGCAAAAATTCTTCAGGAGTTTTTGAAGCCACTGCACCATCCGGTGCAACAAAAATTGAGCTTTCTTCCGGGGTTAATTTTACTCTTCCCAAAACGACTGTTGCAAAAGATTTTCGCCGTATCTATCTTTATAACAGCAATAATACCTATAATGAAGCTTATGCATATTCTTGGGTAAACGAAGATGACTTCAACGCAGAGTGGCCGGGTGTTGCAATGACTAAGACATCTTCAGACAGCGATTACTACTATGTAGATGTTAAGTCATCCCATAAAAATGTAATCTTCAGCAACAAGGGCGAAACACAAACAAGCGACCTCGGTATTAACGACTCATACAGTGCCGATAATGCTCTTTATGATGCTTCAAAAAGTCAGTGGACTAACCCGTTCATCAAGACCATCGACATTTCTGGTGCTACGGGCGACACAGAATTTTATCTTTCTACCGACGGCTCGTTCAAAGAAAGTAAATACCTTTCTGTTCAAGCTCCCGACAAACAGTCGAAAGCAACATATAAAACAGTTTATGTTTCAAACGATGACTGGAAGTCGCTTACAAAGGTTTATGCAACTTTTGACTACAACGATGCCTATGAAGGAACAGTTGAGCTTACAAAAGACACCAAAGACACCAAGGTAAGCGGTTCTGTGGTGTTCAAAGGTAAAATTCCGGCGGGTGCGCTTTTAAGATTCCATCCGAACGAACATAACCTCAACGGTGCATCTTCTGCAACATCATATCCGACAGATTCGGGATATGATGGTTCGGGCTACAGCGATAACACGGCTACATATGTTAAGACAGCCAGAGGCGAAGGCTGGACAAAATTCTCGGAAATAGACAATGTAAACTATGGTGCTGTCGTTGAAAATTCATTCAAAGATAAGCCTGACATCGTAGGCGTTGACGCAACATACTTTGACTACTGGTCTGATATGGAGCAGGCGAACGGGTATCTTCAGTGTCAGGGTAATGGCAATATGTATGACTATTGGTATCAGTTTGATAACTTCAACAACTACATAAGCAAGATTGCTTTACCACATAAATCGGACTGGAAGTATCCTCTCTACTTCGGTAATATGTATAAGGGTGAAGAACACAAAAAAACATTTACGGACCACGCAGGAGGACTTACAAACATCAACGATTATGATGATAACTATTACTATGCAGTAAACAACTCCAACGGTATGAAATGGGGTGGCGGTGATTATAACCAGTCCTTACAGGGTCTTATGTACAACAGGCTTGACAGCAAGGGCGATCTTCAGGTTATAAATGGTGTCAAGGCTCCTTACTTTGATGCTGAGGCACTTTCAACCGCTACATATAATGATAAAAGAGTTGCCAATGTTTATAAGTCATCTTTCCCGTTCCGTACAACTACTGCCCCTGATGGTGTTACTACTTATGCATTCACTTCAAAAAATGCAACCGATAACATCTACTTCACATGGGACGGCCTTACACCTACAAAAATTAACTACGGTGCGGGCGAACAATTTGGTGTACATGATGATTTGGGAAAATTCGGCGGTACAGAAAACGGTTATGGTGTTTTCCCGTTCAACAATACTTCAAATACATCATCGGGCAAGGGTACTAACGATAACCTTGACTATGGTTTCGGTATCAGACTTGATATAGACTTCAGAGTTCCGAAGAACGGTTTACTTGCAGACAACAAACCTGCAACCTTTAACTTCAGCGGTGACGATGACCTTTGGGTTTATATCGGTGAAGATCCAACAGGTGCTAACGCAGAGCTTGCTCTCGACCTCGGCGGTGACCATAAAGAGGCAAGTGGTTCAATTGACTTTAATTCAATGACCGCAACTGCCGACAATGTATTTGCCGATTACTCACCTTCATCATCGTCGACAAAACTTACAGTTCCGGATGGTGAGTTTTGGGTTAAGACAGGTGATTATGCTAGCTTCTGTTTGAATGTTTGGCAGGATAAAACAGTTGGTAAACAAAATGACGATGGATATTTTGTAGACCCTTATGAAACATCAGACGGTTTTTACAAATTCAAAAAGGCAGACCTTGGCAAAAATACAGAAGTTAACTTCTGTAAGTGGAAGAATATAAGTTCCGGCGGCAAGCTTACAGAAGACCTTACGCTTGCAGACCTTTACGGTAAAATGTGGAATGGTGACGGCACTCCGTATACCGGAGACGCTTTGTCACATCCTATAATTCGTAAAGCCGTTACAAAGGACATCAACAATGGTGTTCAGCTTGATCCTAACAAGACATACCATATGGTAGTATTCTATATGGAGCGTGGTGAGGCTGAGTCTAACTTCTCAGTAAACTTCACAATGACACCTGCCAACAATGACCTCAAGGTTACAAAGGCACTTGATACAGGCGATGTTGTTTCTGAAATTTCAGATGACCTCAAAGCTAATGAAGCTTTTGATTATACAATCAAAGAGAACGGCAAAGATACCTCCGGTAAAAGCTACAAGCTTACAAAATCAGACGAAAGCATAAGCAGTGAAACTCTTTCAAACAGCGGTTTCACACTTAAAGATAATTATATGGCTGACTTTGACAACTCATTCAAGACCGGCAACGATATGAAGGTTAACGAGTCAACAGACAGCAGTAAGCTTACATACACAACAAACTGGGAGCTCGTTAACAACAGAGTCGGTTCAACAATCGATAGCGGTTCAACTACGAACTCGGAATTCAAGCTTGTAGATGACAAGGATGACAGTGCTTATGCACAGCTCCAGCTCAACTATACCAACAGTATAGTGACAGCACCTCTTGAAATTTCAAAGGATGTTGTTGGTGAAGACGGTAAAACCGATTACGATACAGATCAGCAGTTTACATTTGCGATTGCTCTCGACTTTGACGGCAGCGGTTCAACCTATGACTACAAGACCTATCCTCTTGAGTATCAGCTCAAAGAGAAGGGCGCAAGTGATTATTCAAGCACAGCTTACCGTACACCCTTGGACGGTTCGTTCACAATCAAAAAGGGCGAAAGCATTAAGCTTCTCAATATTCCTGTAGGTGCAACCTATAAGATTACAGAGAAAAGAGTTATAGGTTATGTTCCTTATAAAGTAGGCAATCAGGACTTCAACGGTACATTCGTCGGTACTCTCGCCAAAACAGGAAATGCGCTTAACTTTATCAATAAGGTTAATCCTACAAACATTGCCATTTCGGTAAATAAAACTCTTGACGGTCAGCCTTACAGCGGCAGCAAGTTCGTTTATACATTGACAGGTCTTGAATCAATGGATACAGCAAAACAGGATGCCGACGGCAAACCTATCAAGACAAACAGCGCAAAAACAATTTCCACGAATTTGAAAACACCTGACGCAAGCGGTAAGGTTGAATTCAAAGACCTCAAATTAGTCACTGCGGGTGTTTACAGATTTAAGATTACCGAGGCTCTTGCCGAGGGTGAAAATGCATTCGATTATAAAATGGATACAAACACCTGGCTTGCCGAGATTGAACTTCTTGAAAACGGTAAAGTAACACCGCCTACGTATATTAAGGTTAGTAGCTCAGCTATTAAAGACAAAACCGATGCTCAGCTTGCAGAATACTTCAACGATCCTACTTCTGTTAAAGAAAATGAAGCCCTGTTTGCAAATGAAACCACACACGGAAGCGCAACAGTAAACAAGAAGAATCAGTCAAATAACAATATAAAAGGTACAGAGTTTGCATTAATCAAGGTATCAGAAGAAGGTATCCTTGATGCTGACGATATCAATACAATCATTAAAAATGCTTCAATAAGCTCTCATATGATTTCCGAGAAGACAGGTGGCGACGGTAATGTAGTGTTCGACAACCTGACAATCTTCAAGGACGGTAACGGTGAGTTTACAAAATCAGGCGAAGATGTTGTTTGGAACAGCAGTTCCGATAACTACTTAAAGGGTACTTCAACATATCAGACATACTGTCTGTTTGAGTACAAACCGTCAGAGGGTTACACCCCGAACTACACACTTTCCTACTTCACACTTCCTGTTGAGGGTAAGTACGATGTTACATATGATTATGTTGACGGCGCAATTACAATGCCTTCGGCAAGCGGTGACGGTATGAACGGTTATTTTGTTCTCGGTTTGTCGGTTGCAGGACTTGCGGTGACAATGTTCACGGGTTACGCAATCTATTACGGAAAAGGTCGTAAAAAACGCAGAGCAAGACGCAGAAAGTAACCCAATATGATTTAACTTGTTAGAACAGGTGATTTTTTAATCATATGTTTCTTTCATAGAAAACCTCTTTGACTGCTACGGACACCGTTGTTAGCCGGTGTCTGCCATGCAGCCACCCCAACCCGTTTAACCATTCGGTTAGAATATAATTACATATATTAAATCAAACACAAAGGAGAAAGTAAAAATGAAAACTACAAAGAAAATCTTTGCAGCTGTTCTTGCAGTAATGATGATCGCTCTCATGATTCCATTCTCAGCAAGTGCAGCAGAGAGCTATTCAGCTACGTACAAACTTGCAGTTGATGCAACTGACACTGACAAAGTCGGTAATTACACATTCAGCTTCTTCAAGATTGCAAACCTCGATCTCACAACAGGTAAGTACTCATGTACTATCACCGACAAAGCACTTGAGGATGCTGTAAATGGCACATACTCAGATGCAAAGTCACAGCAAATCATCACGGCTTGTGATAACCTCTACAAGACAGACAAAGCTGCATTCGGTACAGCTGCTACAACAATCAGCTTTTCTTCAACAGTTACAGAGGCTACTGCAACAGTAACAGACCCAGGTCTTTACTATGTATATTGTACTTCTAAGCCCGCTAAGGTAACTGGTGTTCAGAGCTCACTCGCAGCACTTCCTTACTTCAACGGCACAGAGTATGTTTCTGTTGACCAGACAGAGTACAACCTTGCTGAAAAGGTTTCAACAAGCTCAGTATCAGTTGACAAGACAGCTGACAAGACATATGTAGGCGACAACAATAAGACTGTAACCTACACACTTACAGCTTCAACAGCAGGTTCAATCGACAACCAGCTCAAAAAGTATGCAATCGTTGATACAATGGATGAAGGTCTTACATTCAACGAGAATTCAGTTGTAGTTAAGTACGACGGCGCAGTTGATGCTCTTACTTTGGGTACAGATTACTCTATTGAAAAGAACTATACTTACACAGGCAAGAACGGTGAGGCAACTGCTACATTCGCAGTTGTATTCAAATCTGCTACACTTGAATCAAAGAATTTCTATGATGCCAAAACAGTTGTTGTTACATACACAGCTGATTTAAACGAAAAAGCTAAGCTCAACACAGCTATTCGCAACACAGACGGTCTTGTTTACGGCAACGATTCTGATACAAACTTTGAACCCGGTAAAACTTCACCTGATGTATTTACATACGGCATGAAGGTTGTTAAGGTTAACGGCAATGACACAACTCAGAAGCTTGCTAAAGCTAAATTCCAGATCTTCACAGACCCAGAGGCTAAAACACCTCTTACAGTTAAAGTTGACGACAAGAATGTAAATGTAGTTGCTGAGACAGGTGCTAACGGTGAGGCTACATTTGTTCTCGAAGGCACAACAACAACATTCAAGTTTGATGCTACACAGACATACTATGCAAAAGAGATAGCAGCTCCTACAGGCTACAACCTCAACAGCTCAGTATTTACAGTAAGCATTGACAAGAGCAAGGAGTATACATTTGTAGGTAATGTTACAGTTGACGGCAACAATGCTGTTGCTAACTACCCTGTAACAGTTCCTTCAACAGGTGGTATGGGTACAATGATGTTCTATGTTGGCGGTGCAGCACTTATCGCTTGTGCAGGCGTTCTTCTCTTTGTTCTTAAGAGAAAGAAAGCAGCTAAATAATTAATCGAATATCTTTATCTTAAAATCTGTGATATGATATATGTAATTTTCAGGGGATGCGGCAACGCATCCCCGTTCTATTTACAGAAGAGCCGTAGAGGCGGATGAATATTTATGTTTATATAATATGTTTTGATGTGATGAAAATTGTGTATTGTCTGTAGGGGAGAACCATTACATTTTTACAGTCGGGCATAATATGTTTTTTACATTACAAACTGTCTTCCCGACATTAATTTTCCATTTTCCATTTTCAATTTTACATTTAACTAAACCTTTCGCTCGGGCATGATATGTTTTGGCATTGCGTAAACTGTCTTCACGAATTGGGAACGGCGGCTCGCCGTGCTACAGATTTGTGGGAACAATTGCAATGCTACGCTCGGGTATAATATGTTTTTTGACATTACAAACTATCTACACGAACAGGGAACGGCGGCTCGCCGTGCAGTTGCGATAAATAGTAAAATATAGTATAATAACAACGGAACAAAACACGCAGAAAAGGAAAATTTTATGAAACGAAAGCTGTCAATTTTACTAATAGTTTTAATATTCGTTGCAGGAATCGGCATAATGAGCTATCCGCTTGTCAGTTCCGCAATTAATAACTATGTCAGTCGAAGCAGGGTTAAGGAGTACACCAACAGGGTTGCTCAGATGCCGAGTGAGAAAACTCAAAAAATGTTTGAAGAGGCTGCTAAGTACAATAACAGCCTTTCAAATAATATGATAATTACCGACCCGTTCGACGAAAAGGCTTTTCAGAAAATCGGTGCAAATTATGAGAAAACTCTCAATATTGATGATAACGGCCTTATCGGCTATATTGATGTGCCGAAAATCAATGTTTATCTGCCGATTTATCACGGCACAAGCGAAGAGATTCTTTCCAAAGGTGCAGGGCATCTTCAAAACACTTCCCTGCCTGTCGGCGGTGCAAGCACACATTCCGTAATTTCTGCCCATTCGGGTTATCCGGGCGAAACATTTTTCGATTACCTCACCGATATGAAGGTCGGCGATGAATTCTATGTTCATATCCTCGACAGAACGCTGAAATATGAGGTTGATCAAATCGAAGTTGTTCTCCCCTCGGAAATCAATTCCTTGCGGATTGTTGACGGCGAAGACCTTGTAACGCTTTTGACCTGTACCCCATACGGCATTAATACTCACAGACTTCTCGTGCGTGGCAAGCGTGTCGATTATGACGATACAAAGTATATTGAAACGGGCGAGTCGCTTGCAAAATTTGACAACGGTTACATATTCTTTCTCGGTTACAAAATCCCTTATGCAGTCGCAATCGGCATAATTGTCGGCTTTGTTGCACTTGTTGTGTTTGTGGTTGTATTTCTGCTCAAGCGTAAAAAGAAGAAGTCAAACGATGCAAAACGGCTGAGAGATGACTCGGCTGACGAAAATCAGAATGATTCGGGCGGTGATTCCGATGATTAAAAAAATACTTACGGGTGTGGCAATAGCAATGCTCGTTGTCGGAATAGGTCTTGTCGCATTCCCCCCTATATCGAATTTTATCGGAACACAGATTTCAAACGGTGAGGCTGACGGCTTTGATACCCGTGTTGAAGAAGTTGAGGACGGCTCTTTTGAACAGGCGGTCAAGGACGGCAAGGTTGACGAAGAGGGTTACAAAATTGACAGGGAAGGCAAGCGTACTTCCAAACAGCCCGTTGTTTTCAAGGCGGACCTCGACAGACTTTTCAATGACAGTGTTGCCTACAACAAAAAACTTGAAACAAACCAGTATGAAATGCTCCGCAACGATACCTATTCACAGGCTGCTGTCAATCTTGAGGATTACGGCATAACCGACGGCATTTACGGTTATGTGACCGCCGAAACAATAAACATGCGTCTGCCGATTTACCTCGGTGCGAACAGCTCAAATATGAGCTACGGTGCGGCACATATGAGTGCAACATCATTGCCAATCGGCGGTAAGAATACAAACGCAGTCCTTGCAGGTCACACGGGATACATCGGTCGAATTTTTTTTGACAATCTCCGCAACCTCAAAATCGGTGACAGGGTTTCAATCACAAATTATTGGGATACACTCAATTACAAGGTCGTTGAAACCAAAGTCAATAAGCCGAGCGAATCAAGCGACTGCTATTTGCAGAAGGACAGAGATTTGCTCACGATGTTTACCTGCATAAGTGACGGCAACGGCGGTTTTGACCGTTACTATGTAATATGTGAGCGTGCGTCATAATTTACAGCAGACTGCATCACGGTGCAGTCTGTTTTTTTGTTTAAAGACCAATTGTTCAAAACAGAAATGACCGAGTATTTTGTCTGTCATTTGTAATAGTTAATATTTGAAAAATACGCATATATTGCCGTAAATGCCGAATTTATTTTAAAATTATTGACATAAGAAAAATAGATTGATAAACTTAGACAAGTATGAACAAATTTGCGGATAAAATTACAAACACGGAGGATAACAATGAAAAATATAATTAAAAAAATAACTGCAATCGCAATGTGCGGTGTGCTTACCGTCGGTTCGGTTCTTATGACAGGTGCGGTAAGCGAGGATGAAAATCACAAGGACTTTGAAGTTACAGGTACAACGCAGAAAATCTCAAACAATCAGCTTTTTGTGACAACAACGGGATACACTGAAAATACCGATAAAAATTTCGGTGCAAAGTTCCAAACAACCGAAGAAAAGGATTACGATATATGGTTTAAGGATTGTATCAATGCACCGAAATTTGTAAATCTTCCAAAGGGCGAAAAATTTGTAAAATATATGATGACGCAGGGGCACGGTTATTTCGGTAATGTTCAGACATTCTATCAGTTTGACAAAACAGGCGGTGAATATGTCAAGGTGAAAATCAAGCTTTCCGATTTTTCCCGTCTGTTCAATGAAAACGGAACAATGACTTCTGAGCTTAGCGACGGTTCTTACAAGGATTTTGATTTTACATACGAGGATTTCGGAACTGACAGCATCGGTGTTAATTGCTATGCGGAATCCGGCGCATATGCGACAAGCGGAGGTGCGGTAACATCCTTTGCCCCCGATAAGGACGGCTATGCTGAAATATATGTTTCAAGACAGCTTGGCGTAGACACAAAAGTAATGTCATACCGCTATTGCAGACTTAAAGACGGAGCTCATTGCGATTACGGAATAATCGGAGATACTCTGGTCGGTTTAACTTGCGGTGATACGGATTTAAACGGATACATTTCTGTTACTGATGCAACGCTTGTTCAAAAATATGTTGTAGGTATTGAGGACTTTGACAAGCTTCAGCTTTTTAACAGCGATGTAAACCATGACGGTGAAATCAGTGTTGTTGACGCAACCTTGATTCAGAAACATATTGTTGGGTTGAGTTAAATAAAAATTACATATAAAAGCAAACTGACGAAGTAATGGTACAATCTTTTTGATAAGACAGATTATATATATGTCGCCAATTACACACAACTTCCATAACATCAACTGATTTTGCGAAAACATAAAATTCAATCAAATCGGGCGTCCAATGAGCGCCCCTATTGATAGAAAGAGGAAAAACAATGAAAAGTATAATCAAAAGATTAACTGCAACTGCAATGTGCGGTGTGCTTACCGTCGGTTCGGTTCTTATGACAGGTGCGGTAAGCGAGGATGAAAATCACAAGGACTTTGAAGTTACAGGTACAACGCAGAAAATCTCAAACAATCAGCTTTTTGTTACAACAACGGGATATACCGAAAATACGGCAAAGAATTTCGGGGCAATGTTCATATCAATGGATTATCAAAAGTACAGCGTGATGTTTAAGGACTGTATTGATGCACCGAAGTTTGTAAATCTCCCGAAAAATCAGGAATTTACTCGCCATATGATAACAGCGGATAATCGTTATTTTGGTAATACGGGTATGAAATTCAATTATGATTCAACAGGCGGAGAATATGTTAAGATAAGGATTAAACTCTCCGACTATTTTCCTTATCTCTTTAATGATGATGGCACAATGACCGGAAAACTCAGCGATGGCACATACAAGAATTTTGACTTTATATATGAGGATTTCGGTACAGACAGCAGCGGCAAACCTTGCTATGCAACCTCGGGCGCATATTTTGTCAGCGGAGGTGCGG
>ULLX01004903.1_pt1 | contig 16357 bp, 24 predicted proteins | sample 1951501 | NCBI WGS metagenome assembly ULLX01 (sample SAMEA4835535, study PRJEB28245) | human gut metagenome | biome: gut microbiome; material: fecal sample | place: Denmark | collected 2008
ATCTGCTGTAATCCTAACTTTAATGAGCCTAGCCATATATAGAATATATATAAAATTAATCATAATATTAAAGATGTTATATCAATTAGAAGATTACCAAGTCTTTAATCTTGAAAAAAAGGAGGTAGACAACCTGGACAATAAGATTTCCATACCAGTAAATGCTATTATAGGAGTCATAATTCCTTTTATTGGGAGTTTATCTTTTTGGGGATATTTCACTTATCAGATAATTTTTTCTTCAAATTAGAGCATAAAAAATTGCGACACTATTCATCATATAGATATAAGAATTAAACTATGCCTCATACTCGGATGCAAGTACGTTGTTATCCATAAGAATCATATTTTTTCGTCCAGCAAATATATCGCCAAACTTATTCCATAATTTTCTATACTTAGCTTGAGTGTCAATGCAATTGTTGATTTCATTCCCTTCACTTTTATATTGTTCTACGCTAATTCTGTTTTAATAAACTTCATCATCTGATTGTGGAAAGAACCACTCCTTTTTTGCGCAGCCTTACAATCATCAATGGAAAGATTTGATTCCTTAATTATCCCTGTTGCGATTGCTGGCATATCTCTGACAACTACAATATGCTGAACAGCAAACCAAATACCATCAATAAATTCATTATTCATATCTTCATTTTATTGATTAAAACTCATGTTCACTTTCATCGAAATTTTCGATTGAATAAATTAAACCACCGAAGTCACCTGCAGAGAAGCCTCCAGTAATATTACTTCGATGTGTTTTTAAAGTAATATATTTTTCAATACTTTTACAGATTGGATTATCCTTCTCTGATTCCTTAAAAGCAACTGTCGCAAAATTCTCGATAAATGGTGTTTCTAACTTCTCAAATGCCTCTCTGTTCTTTATATGTTCATACATCAAACTTATCGGAAAAGTCATTAGCCACTGCCAATTACTTTTTCTTATCATTATCGCTACTGCATCATATATAGCTTGTTCTTCATCAGTAAGTTTAAACCTCCTGATATTTTCAAAGCACCACACGATATACCCAATATCAGTAAGTATGATATATTTTATTTCTTGCCCCTTATACTTACCAAAGGTTAATGTTCTTTCTTGATTCATTACTTTCTTGTTTTGAAATTTCTCATGTATTCACAATTTTCATCACATACTCCTTTCTTCGCACAATGAGGAATATTAGAGCCAAATTGATACTCAAAGTTATAACATAGCTTCTTGTATGCCCCTTGTTTAGCTTTTTCTCTGTCAGCTTTCATATTAACTTTGATGTGTTCTGGCAAAGCATCCTGTGCTGCTTTATCGAGGGTTATACATTTGATTTTGTCCATATCTTGATTGTATAGTAACTAACCGGAACAGGATTATTATTTTGTTTATCATAATAATATCTGCCAACGAACCAGTAAGTAGGCTTCCCGTTATAAATCGCCATCCGGTTGCAATATTTAGCATACACTTTGAAATATGCCATAAAAAAACCGCGCGCCCTTACATATCCTTTTATGCGCTGCCATTGTTCATGTATTTGTTTTGGTGTCTTTGTTCTCATATCCTTAAAATTCATTTGATTCACATTTATACTCATTATTTCTACGATCGTACTCTAAAAGAGTTTCCAGAAATTCTGTCGTTATTTCTTCTTCTGGAATATTTTCCTTCAGAAGTTCCTCAATAAAGGACTGTGGAACTATTTCTCCAAAAGCATAATATTTTATTTCCATGTTTTGCTTTGATTATTTATTACTTAACCTTACAGCAAAGTAACACAGCTAAAATAAACCAGAGTGCACAACTACCCATTACTAAATATCCAGCATGCAGGAACCTTAAAACGCAATAGCCGGCTAACATAGCGTGGGTAATAGAAAGCATTTTTGCATTTGTCATTGTCATTCCTTCCATAAAAGCAGTAAGTAATGAATTTTCACGCAAAAGCCAATTTGTGAACCAGCTATTGTTTTTTTGAGTAGCTGCCTTTGATAATGGTGTTTCCATAATGATTTTTGCTATTATTTATCCTGCCAGCTAAAGCAGTTTTAATAATTATTTCATGTTCTAATTACACTGTAAAGATAGTGATTTTCAATGATATATCCAAATTCATCAAGACTTATTTTACTATATTTCAACGCTTTACATTTATTTTCCCTACTACTGATACTTCAATAAAAAGAAATTTGAAACCTTTAAGTTATTGTATGCGGTTATAGCTCTTATGATGAAAGACTAATGGATGTTTACGTTATAAAGAAGGCATCTTTTTTGCAAAAATCATAAAAAAAGGACGGTTATTCCGCCGTCCTTTCTACAAATTCTTTCAGTCTATACAACCGATTAATAGCTGCATTATAAAAAGCATCTGGGTAGTGCTGTTTAATGTCGTTGATATTAGCACGAACATAAATACTGGTGTCGGTAATATGTTCTGCTTCACTAAGTACAACCTCTCTGGGTAACTGTGCGCTCTCAGCCCAGCTAATTAGGGCTTTCACACTCTCTTCATCATAATTATATGCCATATCTATTATTTTTTTGCAAAGTTATGAAAAAGGCTGCTTATTCAGCAGCCTTTACTATCTATTCAACAGCATTATTATTATCAACTGGTATCACTTCGTCCTTTTCAACACCTTTCTGCATAGCAACTATTCTTTCTTCTAATCTGTCATTACGTTTTTTATAGTAATCTTGCCATTTACTATCAATCTCACGAACTTGATTTGCTTCATGTAAATCAAGGAAAGCTCGTAAAGGGTTATTTTGCATAATCTTACTAATCGGTAGACAAATTTCTGAAAGGTTAGACATAATAAACGCTCTTATAATTAAGGCTTTTTGATTTTCAGACAGGGCTAACAGATCTTCATATTCTAATTTATATTGCCCCATATCTAGTCCAAGTTTGGCAAATGCTTTTTCATCCATGTTTCTTATTAAAAAGCGATAGAGCAAAGCCCACTCAATATCTACCAAATTAGTATCAACGACTTTCATCTTTTTCACAAACTCCTTTTGATCCGTACCAATTTTCTCATTGCATATTTCGCCATTTCTTTGAATTTTCTTTTCTAACTTTGATATTTCCAGTTCCGTGCTATCATTCAAAGTATCTGATGAAGATTTCTCCGATTCACTTTCTGTATCATTTTCCCGCTCTTCTACGATATCTTCAACCCTGCCATAGGCAATCCTTACTTTTTTGCTTTCTATTTGAATAAAAGCTCTTAATTCGCCATTTTGAAGACATTCATTCCGTTCTGCAACGGCTTCATCATATTCTCGCTCTTCTTCTTCAAAGTCTTTCATAGCATCCTCATAGTCCTCGTCATTCTCATAATCTTCCTTATTAGGCTTAATCGGTTCATCAAGTGAATAATCGGAAGATAAGTTGACCAATACAACTTCATGGCCATCTTCAACCAATCGAGCGACAGCCGCGCTATTGGTACTCCAACTTGTATCTCTGCATAAAGACAAATTAGGATTTTCTTCCTGCAATTTCAATGCTGCATCATATACATAATTATCATTTTTCTCGGTAATACAACTTCTTTTCAAGCATTTACCCCCTTCGTCCTCATGTGAGAAAAGAGAAAAAGCAGATGAATTGAAAGGGCAGTTTTTACATTCATCCATATCAAAAAAATATTCTTTCAAACTTGTGGAATAAGTATTTTCTATCGCTCTTTGAAGTTGTGAAGAACGATAATTAGTCCAATTGAAATAAGGCTGGCAGTTGCTATTATAATGCTCTTTATAAATGGATTCCTGCAAATCTTTATCACAAGTAGCTAAAATATTCGCTACGCCAATATTTATAAGATTCTCTTCCAACATTTGGGCAAATTGCTGATTTAGGCCAAGTAATTTAATTCTTCCTCTAATAAAAGCTTCACTCTTTCCAAACTTCACAACTAAAGCACTTACATCATATTTTCCCTTTTCCATCAATTTAGAAAAAGCAGCAGCTTCTTCAAGGGGCGCAACATCTTTACGTTGCAGGTTCTCAGTGATTGCAAACTCTTCTGCATCCTCGTCAGACAATTCCCGGACACAAGCAGGAATTGTTTCTACTCCGGCCAACAATGATGCCCGATATCTTCTCTCTCCACAAACAACCTCAAACCGTTCACCTTTAGGACGAACGACAATAGGTTGAATAACCCCTTTCTCTTTAATGCTCAAAGAAAGTTCGGAAAGTTCATTTTCATCGAAGTTTTTACGCGGATTAAAATCAGATTTATCAATCAAAGACAACTCAATAAAAGAAAAGGGTACTGCTTTTTGATTTTTTTTATTTCCCATAATGATTTTTGCTATTATTTATCCTGTCAGCTAAAACAGTCAAATGTTTATATTTCTTTTTGATTACGATGTAAAGATAGTGATTTTCAGTGATATAAACAAATTATTTAGCATGTATTTTTCATTTATTTTGTTGATTTTCAGAAGCTTACAACTTTTTCCCTATTATTATAATTGTCTACCAACAACATCTATTACCTTATAGATTAAGTTTGATCAATGAGAAAAATTCCCTAAACACAATAATTTATACTTAGATCATTTATGATTAAGCAAATGCTGTGAGACAGAGTATAGAAATACGTCAAATATTAAGAGCAAATTTAAAATCTATAATGTTAATATATCACAATTTAATAAAGCATTTTTTAGATTTACGAATATTGTATTTATATTTGTATCGTAAATAAATAGTAAGCAACAATAAAGTTAATAAATTAAAACATATTTAGAGGCTATGCGATTTTATAAATACAACAATTTAATCGTTGTCTGTTCTGTTAGAACTAACCGTAAAAGTATAACTAGCTAAAGAACTAACCTTAGAAGTTCCTTCATACCAACCATCAAAACCATAGTTCGAATTTGGAGTTGCTGTTACAGTACAACTTGATCCTTCAAGGACAGTTCCACCTCCAGATACAGTTCCACCGGTGCCAGCAGTTGCAGTAATCTTATATTCTTTCTTAAAAGACACATTGAATTTCCAGTCTTGGTTTTTTATAGGGAAACTATATTTATCCCCCCCATTATATTGACTAGAATTGCCTCCGACAGGTCCGCCACTAAAACTTACGAGTTGATATCCGGAATATGGAACGGCTTGAACTGTTGCTGTTGCCCCTCCATCATATAAGCCAGCACCAGTAGCATAACCACCAGTAAACTCAACTCTACTTCCAGCACGAGTCGAGGTTTCCGGCCCTTCATCATCGCTTTCGATAACAACACTTGATTGTTTACCTGGGACAACAGGACGTTGTACCTCTTCTTCTATTAACTCATGCCTACCGCAACTAACAGCAAGCAAGAAAAATAACACACTAAATAAACTTAACTTTTTCATAATCACTAAAATTTAAATAATCAAACAAACATAAGTATAATAGGACGCAAAGCCCTTGCGTTTAAGGAATTAAATGTTGTTGTGATTTTATAAACCAACATTTACTTCAAATATAAATTTAAAATCAAATTTATTCTCATAATAATAGGTTCGTCTGAGACTATCATAAGAAATTATAGCACCTAAATCACGTAACTCCTGAAGATAGTTCTGAACGGTTCTTCTACTCAACCCTAAAGCCATAGACAAATCTAAGGAATCACCAGAGTGATTGCTTTTAATTAATTTATGCAATCTCTCCATATACTTTAATGAACGGAGTGTATTCATTTCCTTTGCTTTTTTAATTCACTTAATAGCACTTTCCAATACAAAGTATTGCCATCCAATAACTTCTTCGTTTCCTTATTTCCATGACTCAATTTATATTTTCTTAAGTTCTCAACATCGGATTCAACCGGAAGAAGATTGGAAGCATGCTCCTTTACCGCATCCTCCCAGGGTTTCGTATTTATTCCTTTTGAAACGCCATTCACGAGATCAAAATAGAGATTCTGCATAGAGTACCGGGAAAGAAACTTAAAATTCTGCGGCATGGCCGAATAACCATATCTTGCAATACTCAGCAGCATAATATATTCTTTCTCTTGATCTATTGTTTCCATGATGAATTTATAAAAAATGGTTTTACTATTCTGTTGTCTTTTCTCACTTCATAATGAAGATGATACCCTGTTGATCGTCCGGTACTTCCTACAAAGCCTATAATCTTGCCCACTGCTACTGTCATGCCAGCTTTTACATAATACTCAGATAAATGTGCATATATTGTAGTAAAGCCATATCTATGTCGTATCTGTACACATTTTCCATATCCTCCCCTTTTGCCTACAAAATCTACAACACCATCTGCTGCTGCATGAACGGTCGTTGCTAAATCACAAGCGTAATCAATCCCGGAATGAAATTTTCTCTTGCCGGTAAAGGGATCTTTACGATATCCATAGGGAGAAGAGATCCTCCTTACTTCACGAACCGGACGTTGCAAGGGTAAGTAACCAAGCATACCTGCAGACTCATACATTTCTACTACTTCAATAATATCTGTAAGAGATGATGACTTAACAGCCAGTTCTTCAAGCAATGATATGGGTACAACTCCAGAAAGACATAGTATCAGTAACAACTTAATCATAATATCCTTTCAATAAAAAACTTGTTTTGGCGGAAGTACAGGTTCATTCATATTCTTTTTATTCTCCATACTCTCTTTCTTTTTGTCTTTTAATATCTCGGCCGATATTATCGGATCATTTCCCAGTTTATAAATAAAATGTCTGCCTCCTTCCCGTTCTTGAAGCTCTATAATAAGCTTTTTCTTATCCGGAATTGTAAATTTGTTCAGAGCAGCTGTGAAACTCTTCGTATCATGAGCAGCAACACGCTCAGGAAGATCAAAGAAAAATAATGGGGTCTGTTCTATCTGCTGGATAGCAGTTTTTTTCCTAATTTTAGAATCCTGGATATAAAACCGCACGAAATCCGGAACATAATCAATATTACTATAATTGGTCAGTTTGAACTTAAAGAAGAGGATATCACTGTCTATGAAAATATTAGTAATTGCAAAACGTATCCCCGCATAATCCTTATGTAACTTATTTAAAGTCTGAAAGCGGGAATTAACTTCTTTACGAAGGTTCTCACGCTGAACGCTGTTCAACTCCTTATTATCCAGAAGAGCCACACGCTTACTTGCTGCATTAGCCGCAGGATCTACTACAAAAGATAAAAAAGACGGCTTTTCCGCATATGCAAGATCAAATGTATAGAACTTACCGGATTGGGTCACAACCGTCACATTCGTTTGTTCCTTAAAGGAATCTGCAGCCCGTACAGCAACAATATTATCCACACCTGAAGCTTTTACCACCTCCACATTCACAGTTCCATAATCAACGTAAATAATCTTATCAGGAAATATAAGATGGGATTGCTGATTATCATTCACATAAATGACAGGAGGCTTTTCATAATCTTTTCCTACTAATAAATAGCTCTCCTTCAGATCAGGAAGAAAGGATATATTATAACTGTAATACTGGCCATCAGCCGTTACTACACTCATATTTGTCAGACCTTCAAATGAAGGGACTACCGACTTCAAACGAATACCACATGGATAGGCCTCTATCTTCTCACCCGCAACATTTTCATCACCAATTGAGAAGTACTTTACCTCATTTGGAAAAATTAGATGAAAGGTTTTACTGGTAGAGACAGAGAAAGAGGAAGAACGAATCTCCTGCAGAGCAATAGCATTATCAGTAGTATGATCTGTTTTCGTTTGGGCTAATGATAAACCGACACAACCAAAGATTGTTAATAGGGAAAATAATATTCTTTTCATGTTATACTTCATTAGTACATTAGCAATTTTCTATTTATTATTTTTTTTCACATCGAAAATGAATTGACTACCTTCTAAACTTTTAAAGAAGCTTTGAAGCCATCTTCTTTTATCTCCTACGATAGTATTTATTTCATCCTGGGGATCAGTAAATTTCACTTTACTTGCAATATCTCGTATATCAAAACAGTAAAATGCACCATCAATCAGGACAGCATACATAAAGATCATTCCTTGAATGCAAAATATACTATACCCACCATACATGATCGGCTCAGTTTTATCATCTACCACTAAACTTACTTCCGGTTTGACTGTATCCATCTTTGTCAAAGGGACATAAATATATTCCTTTTCATTTGCCACATTATAACCGTGTCCAGAACCGGGACCACCAGATAAATAATCCAGTTGAAAATTATCATTCTCCATACGGAATATTAGGTTTACTATTATAGATGTAAAAAAAGATAGGATCATTGGCACTATTATAGCCTGCCAATCCAGATTGAGCATTAGCTTAGCGTAAGCTAAGGTAGCAATTACGATTGTCAAGCAGATTGCTATTATAATTTGTCTTTCTTTGCTCATATTTTCCTATTTTTGGGTATCTCACATAAAATGACAGTTATATAAGTGATATCACTTCTTCTCATCCGGACGAAGATAAATTTCATAATTAGTCTTTATTGTGACTTTTATCTTCTTCACGTTTTTGGATATCGCCTGCTTACCGGCATTAGCCGCACTACTGGCCACTACTCCTGCGATCTGAGCTGCCGCATCAACACCTGGTATTCCACTGGTAGGTAATCCATCCAACGCACCGCCTGCCGCATCTTTGGTGACCTCAGATTTTGGATTGCCTGGAACATAAATACCAAGAAGTGCATCCTTCGAATAAACCTCTTTCTCAAAAGGAAGGATGTTTCCTTGTAGATTGATATGCGTAATCCGGACATTCACACGCTCACCATCTATAGAAGTGACAGCACCAAATACTGGTGAATTTTTGGGAATCAATATTCCATTGTCTGTATATGCATCTTCTCCAAGTCGCATTTTTAATGTACTGCCTGCCATTACAACTTGTTCCGAGTGGACATAAGCTTTGATTGCATTTTTATTTGATGAGGTAATTAACCTGATACTATTAAAAGGGGAGCGTTTGGCAGGTACCTCCTTTACAGGTTCTTCAGATGCAATTTCACTACTATTCACTTTAGCCGGCATAACTTTTTCTTTTGGTTTCTCCTTACTCCTAAGCATTTCAGCTGTCCTTTCCCGCGCCGGGATATAATCAGAAGTTGTAGTAACCTGTCCTCGACGTTCGGCTTCTATCTGCTGTGCGCCTAATTCTATATTATCCTCATTCGCACGAATCAAGGCCTGCACTTTAGCTACAGCATCCGGATCGTCATCACTAATTATAATCGGGGTAGTTGACTCGGAAGTCGCATAACTGCCCACAAAACCAGGTGCCACCTCTTCACTCGTAGGTGTTTTTCTCTTTTCCACTGTATTTATCATATCATCAATTGATAGATCTTTCGTGTCAGCTCGAAGTGAAACCTCCTGGCTAAGGGTTTGCTCCGGCTCCGTTTCCGCGAAAGTCAACATAAATAAAATTGCTGCAAGAAATAGCAGACCGGCCAATACATATACTTTCTTTTTCATTTTATCTATTGATTAATCGGATAATATTCCTGAATGTAATTCTTAAAGTAATAACCTGTCGGATTTTCCGGATATCTAGGCGTCACACGAATTGCAACCCCCTTTGATATAATCCTAAATTTTTTTGTTCCAGTATTGTCTATTACACTTAGCGTAGAAGAAAATACAACCTGATATTCACTCCCATTTCCTACTTGCCTAAGCTCATCAATCTGGTCAAAGAGACAGCGATAAACAACGCCTTTATTTATGGCATCCGAATAAGCTTTATCATATTGGTATTTTCCGAATACAGCATTCAAGTCTGCCTGATTAACTAGAAAGGCTGCACGGGCCTGATTATTCTTTATATTGTTTACATCAAAGGTATTCACATAGTAAGATACAGAATAACAATGTGTTGCAAGCAAGACTTTATAGAGTTCTTCTGTTTCCATTGTTTTAATGGATAAAAGTTCGCCACCGGTATTTACGACAACGATTTTATCCAGACAATTGCTTACAATAGAATAAGAATAAAATAAGATCATTACAACAACAAGTGTAACAGACGCAAAGAACAGCTTCAGGTAGAGGGCTTGCTTCCGCTTCGCTTCTACATAAGACATGAATCCATTCAAAAGTTTTTCTTTATTAATTTCCATGTTTTTATCAAATTACATTTCCTAAGAAGGTAATAAGTATACTTATCAATAAGGCCAGTAATGCTAATATGACTTTAACCAATAAAGGCACACCTTTAGGTGAAAATGACTGATATATTTTCTTCAATATAGAAGCATACTTTTCTTTACTATTTTTCATAATATACTATTTAGAATAGCTGAGTAGACTTAGTCCGGACAACGCTAAACATTTTAATTTTCACCCATACACCTACACAGACAACTAAAAAGATGGTAGCCTGCCCAGCTGCTTCACAGCCTTCCATAAAGAAACTTGCCACTTCATTTGAGAACTTGTCAGCTAATAAAAACATAGGAATCAGTAAATAACAGATTATCATGTTTTTTAGCCAAGTATAGAAATAACTGCGGGTATTTTCATGGGCAATGAGTACAATAGCTATTGGTGCTACCAGTTCAAGTAAAAGTAGCCACATATAACGACCAAGAATAAAAAAAGTATAGGTATACTTAAAAAGGAAGACCCCTATCGACATCGCAGTGGCTGTTAAGAACTTCCAGATTATATCTGTAACATTCGGGATGTCAAATGTCAAACCAGAAGCCTCTTTCGCTTGTACAGCTAAAACCTGTTTCTTAACCAAATCGGACATTACTTGAAACGACTTATTGGATGTATCACCTCCAAAGTCATTTATAAGATGAGTCTGCAGATCCGTACATATCGACTCAACTAAATTAAAAACCATGCCGGAGGATGTAGCAATAAAGCAAACTAATAAATAGATTTTAATTTGCCCCCAATAGGCGCCAAAATCCAAACGATGATTATTATTAGTTATATTCTTTTGATATTCATCAAATAATCTCATAAAGATCAAAAAAAGAACAATAGCAATCATAATGGTATGAAAGGAAGAATAGATAATATAATCTTTCGTCCTGGTATATGCGACTTCAATCGATTCTATATTTCCCATCACTTCAATAATTGATAATCAATAATGTCATTTGTTGTCATCACGGTAGTTAGGATCATATCTGTGGTGTACAAAGTTTCCAATAAAGAATCTTGTTCCTTCTTAACATCCATCAAGGTCTTCAGCCTTTCTGAATCATTCATTTTAAAGCGGGATGTCAAAGTCGAATTGATCAGCGTTATCAATGAATTGTTTGTAGACAGGAACGCAGCAACATTGGTTTCTATATTTCTCACAAGATATATATCCAAACCCTTCGCACGATTAATAATATTCTCACAGCTCTTACAGATAAACCTTTGACGTTCAATCAATGATTTGGCATAGGCAGCATCTCTGATAGCAGTAGAAACATCAGTAACAAACTTAAGTGTAGTGGTAAGAATAGAAGCCTGTTCCTTCAATTTTAACAGCTGGTTACCCCAGGTTGCCGCATTAGTGATCTGGTTACCGATGGTATTGGCATTCATTGCGGCGTCAGTTACCGGAATCTGCGCATATGTCACTGAGCATACACCCAAGAATAGGGAAAACAAAAAGGTTCTCATAATCTATTTATTTTTGATTAATATATTCTTCTATGGCCTTCTGCATATCATGACCATTCTCTTTATATAATTTATCCAAAGCAGACCGTATTTCGCCCTGTGTCTGGAATGCAAGGTACTTCCTTCGGGAAGCTTCTACACGCACTGTTAATGCATAATTCTCACCAAACCGAATCCAGCATTCAGAATAAGGATGAGCACAACTATAATTATTCTGGATGGATTTCATTTGATTTATATGCGCGTTATTCTTAATCTTGAACGTTTTTATAATCGCATCATAAACAACCTCAGTAGCCTCCAGAACATAAAGTAGCTGGGTATTTGCAATAATACCTTGTGTATATTCATTCTCCGGAAGCTGTACAGGTGACTGAATAATAGTCATTACTGCACCATTCTCTTTACGTATTTTTTGATAGAAAAAAGCAACCGTCTGATGTATATTCACATCCAGAGACGAAGAAGATTTCATTTGAGCTGTTTCAGCATACTCATCAAAAATTATATATCCTTTTTTAGATGGATCGGACAATATTTTATTATTAATTACATCAAATAACAGACTCATTACAACCGAAGCAACAAAGGGAGAAGCTTTTACCTTGGTAAGCTCAAAATGAATAAAACGCTTGTTGCTCAAATTACTAGCCACACCAGTGGCAGCACACAAGTTTTCATAAGCTCCACCTGGCATAAACTCACTACATACATGCTTAAATGAATCAATATCAAAGTATTCTTTCTTGATTTTGATTTTATCACATAAAGCTTCATAATCATCAGTCAGAAAGGTATAAAACCCCTGGAACGAATGACCATCTTTTTTTTCCCTATAATATTCCACTAGGAGTTTTCGTAGGGAAACAGTAAGATTGGCATCAGCATCCGGTTTACGCCAAAAACGCAAACAGAGTGTTACCAACATTTCCTCTTTTTCAGGCGTCATTGGTAATTCACCCAAATCAAAGGGGTTGATACCCAAAGGTTGATTCTGGTCATACTCAATATGAATAGAGAGTTCAGGATATAAGAAACATAATTGCTTAAAGCTATTTCCAAACTCAACACCTACTACAGTGAAGTCTTTATCCAGAAGCTGATGAACAATATTATTCGTAATGAAAGACTTACCAGAACCGGTAGGAGCGATAACAACCGCATTACGAGCTTTAATGCGTCGGTTTTTAGCATCCCAAATATCTTTTCTCAAGGGTATCTGAGTTAATCTATCATTAAAATAGATACCTTCAGGATCATCATAAAAGGGAGAGTAATGAACCAAAAAAGCAACAGCCAAAGACAAAGAGGTCATAAACATGTACTGAACCGGAAGAGAAGCTGTACAACCAACAATACCTCCTATATATATATCTGCAAGATTTCCATAAGAAGGTATATAATAGTTCAAATCAAACAAGTCCATCGCAGAGCGAAGATCCTTTTCTGCAACATCAAGCTTGGCTATATCATCATCCCATAGAATGATCGAATAATGCGCATAGCATAGTATTTCATTATTCTCTTTTATTTCTTTTACCAATCTTGTCATTTTTTCTATTTTAGTAGGGAAATTAATGCGATCCCAACCACGATTGGCTATATGTGTGTCTAAATTAGTACGAAGCTTGTCCTTCAGTTTCTTATCAGAATAGAAATAGAATATCTGATTGTAAGTATGATTATGATTCAAATGAATACCTGCAAAAGGCTCTGATGATGTCATGTAGAGCTCAGACTTCTCCCTGGACACAGTAAAGTCTTTCTTAAATACCGGATAGGTTTCCGGAAGAAATTCATCATCTGTAATAGCGTATATGCGTGACTTTATTTTTCCGGCAGTTATTTCTTCTGCAAAATGAATGTCCTTTATACCTTCTTTCTCGTAAAAGTTCGCTGAAGAAAAGATATAGCTCTTCAACTCTTCCACAGAAAGGAAATGAATCTTCGTATTCTTCAGAGAGGAAAGATTGTTGATGGCAAAATCAACCCCTGATAGAAACTCAGATAACCGTTCTGCATCCTCATTAGTCAGCCCCTCATTAAATGAGAATATATTTTTCGTATAAGCCTCAGAAAGCGAATTCAGTCCGGAAAGAGTAAAAGCAAGAACACAAGTGTGCTTCAGATACTCACGCCCTGAAAAATGCTCCTGATCGGCTTTAGCCAGGTATGCCAAGCCAATACCTGAAGACTGATAAACACATTTCTTAAAGACATCCTGTTTATGAATATAGGAATTATCTGGCATATGCGAAAAGGCTTGAACAAATGTTTCATGCCGGATCTCTATTTCATCTTTAAACAAAGAATAAACTTCCGGAGAGGATAATTTGACTACATAAGTCAAGCTACCATTTTTACCAACAATCATTCCGTGATTATCAGAATCAATTATATCATGGATAGGATAAAAAAACTCATTTTCCATTATCGTTTTTTATTTAGGGCCTTGAATAGCCCACGATTTGAAACTATAGTTACACGATGATCAAGTTGTATTTTCTCCTTGTTTGAACGCTTATAAAAGAAACTATAAAGAACACCGGTAATACCAAGTTCAAATATGGCTTCAATTACAAAAGAAAAGAAAGAACCATCTTTTAACAACGAACTGGCCGACATAACAAGAAGCACAAAGCTCATCATAGCCGAACAAAAGATCATGTAAAAGTATCGGCTCAACACCCCTTTGATTTTACAAGGGGTGTCTAAGCCTTTATATACTTTGCACGTTTCCATCAGATCGTGAAATTCATACCAGCCAGTTTTGAAGCGACAAATCCCATAGCGGCCACACCAAGAACCACGTAAATCATACCTTCACCAACCGACAACCAACCATCCTGCTTACTTAAGCCATTCTTACCTCTAAGGGCTTCTTGGTTGTGAATAACAAGCCCGATGAATCCACCCAACATAAGCAGGCCAACGGCCGGTACAATCCAGGAGGAAATCATGGAATTAATGTCGGCTCTGGAATTTGCACTTTGTGCAAACATACTTGTTGACGCCTGAAGCATCAATACAAAAAACAATACTTTCTTTTTCATCTTAAATAGTCATTATAAATTTCATCATTGATCCAATCTTCAACAGTGAATGATACAATTTCTAATTTTTCACGATTATCATTCAGCTGAAATTGATAAGTATAATTTTCACCACTACGGTAAACAGTTCCATCCAAGGAGTAGCTATATTGCTTACCATTCTGAAGGGTAATAATAAGATCAGTACCCTCAGCAGTATGGGGAATAAGCAATATTTTATCTGACTGTGACGTCACATTACCCATAGTCGAATCAGTAAATGCACCTGAACAGATATTAAATTTACATCTCACAGGAGAATAAAGAGAAACACTTGAAATCTTCTCGCCTGCAACACTCACAGAAAGTTGACTCAAAGCGTGATAAAGCTTGATCGACAAAGCAGAAGAGCCAGGAGCTATAGCAACAGCAAGTTTGCTATATAGAAGATCTTCCTGTTTCGTCATATCAATAGATAATTCCGGAAGTACATCCGAAGACTTATAGGGAAAATAAGCATATACAGATCCTTTCTCCGACACATACACAGGCTCATTAAGATGCCAGTTCCCCGATTCATAATTAGCATAATAAGTACCCTTTTCATAAGGATTACCTTTTTGATTCAGAATGTACATACCAATTGGATGATTAAAACTTTCCAATTCTGTATTATTCTGAAGTACATAGCAAGAATTAATGCTCATCTGGGCATTATCTTTTTGTTTGTCTTCATTGCTGCAGGATGCAGCAATGAGACTAATAAAGACTAAGAGATAAAAGACTTTTTTCATATTACAATTAATTAATTGATATCAACTGAATTCTTCTTTAGCTGAACCAGTGTAACCGTTATTGTTTTACCTGAATTAGCTTGTGTAAAGGTTATAGAACCACCGCGAGCCGTTGCATTAGGATTATCACCAACTATTACTGTGGAACCGGAGACAGAAGCCCAACTTACATTACTTGAACCAGAATAGCTGACATTTTCAGTCCCTGTCGATATACCATTAACCAGCACTGTACGCGTTGATATTATAGAGAAAGACTTGGACTCACCGGAAGCAACAATACCACTCCATGAAGTGGATGTTGCACCTCCTGTCAGGGTAAATGTATAAGTATAGGTTATGGTACCACCATATTGTGAAACTGTAACATCAGCTGTCTTACCGCCACTGGAAGCACGATAAACACCACTTCTAGCACTGGTTGTAGTGTTATTATCGAAGGAAACCGTAGAACCACTCAACGAACCGGTACCGGAAACCTTACTCCAGGTAGCAGTTACCGCTACTGATTGTGACTCGGAAGTAGTACTCGTTGTAATACCATTCCACTTAGTGTACTTAGGACGGGTCTGATTGGCCTTACAACTCAAAGTCGAGTTTCCGCCGGAAGCAGCTACAGGATTAGGAGAAGCGCTTACAGTAAGACTGTTAGTTGTCCAGCTACCATATTCTGTTGTTGTACTACCAGCAGACTGGCTAACACTTACATCACCAGTCTTACCACCATACGAAGCACGATAAGTACCGCTGAGTGAACTCGTACTGGTATTGTTACCGAACGATACGGTAGAACCACTCAGAGAACCAGAACCGGAAACCTTGCTCCAGCTGGCCGTCACTGCTATCGACTGTGATTCGGATGTCGTATTGGTAGTGATACCATTCCACTTAGTGTACTTAGGACGGGTC
>ULLX01002984.1_pt1 | contig 16093 bp, 10 predicted proteins | sample 1951501 | NCBI WGS metagenome assembly ULLX01 (sample SAMEA4835535, study PRJEB28245) | human gut metagenome | biome: gut microbiome; material: fecal sample | place: Denmark | collected 2008
GTAGTCCGGTGCTCCCATCACGACTGCCAGCATCGTCAGATCATTTTTCTTCGCCACTGCCGAGACGCAGTACTTCGCCTTCGAGGTGCTTCCTGTTTTCAGTCCCACACAGCCCTCATAGCCGCGGATCAGCTTATTTGTATTGGTGAGGGTGAATGGTTTGCTTCCCTTCTGTGTGACATGCGTAATCTCTTCCATCCAGATAGAGGAATAGTTCAGGATCTGCGGAAAGCGCTCGATCAGCTCCCGAGACATTTTCGCCACATCTGCCGCTGTCGTGTAATGGCCATCGGAATCCGTGAGGCCGCAACAGTCCTCAAACTTCGTGTCGTTCATGCCGAGTTCTTTTGCTTTCTGGTTCATCCGGCTGACGAACTCGCTTTCTGTCCCCGCAATATGCTCTGCCATCGCTACAGATGCATCGTTTCCCGAAGCAACGACAATACACTTGATCATCGTCTCAACGGTCTGCTTTTCGCCCTCTTCCAGAAAAACCTGGGACCCGCCCATACTTCTGGCGTGCGCACTCGTCGTCACTTCGTCGGTCAGCTGGAGCGTCCCTTTTTCGAGCTCTTCAAAAATCAGCAGCAGCGTCATGATTTTTGTGATGCTCGCCGGGCTTCGCTGTTCCGACGCATTTTTCTCGTACAGAACAGTTCCGGTCTGTGCCTCCATCAAAAGAACAGACGGCGAAGCCAGCCCAAGGTCCGTTGTCATCTCCGGTGCTGTCTCCTCCGTCTCTTCTGTTTTCTGTTCCGTTGTTTCGTTCTGCTGCTTGTCGGAAGATTCTCCATTCTGCTCTGCCGCAGTCACTTTCAAGGGCGCTGCAAGAAGCACCAGGATCATCAGCAGGCTCCAGACGATATTTCGTGTTCTTCTCTTCATATTCCCCCGAAACATCTGCTCTTTCTTCCCTACAGGCTATGCAGACGACCGCAGAACTATGCTGTCTGTTCCGTTTACAGCAGCGGTGCCAGAAACTTCAGCGCACCGCGGAGTGCACGGACTGCAAAATTTTTCTTTCGGCAATAGTCCATATTGATCTGCTCACACTGTTCAAACGTGGTCAGCGCATCCTCTTTTACCTGGGCAACCGCACTGCTGCCGTACATCCAGACACCGCACTCAAAATGCAGGTACATGCTCCGGTAATCCATGTTGATCGTTCCGACCGTCGCAATTTCATCATCACAGACAAAGCTCTTGGAATGGATAAAGCCCGGCGTATACTGGTAAATCTGAACGCCGGATTCCAGCAGGATCTCGTAATTGGCCTGCGTCAGAATATAGACAATCTTCTTATCCGGGATACCCGGCGTTACAATCCGCACATCGACTCCGCGCTTTGCCGCCATGCAGAGAGCGGTCAGCGTCTCGTTGTCCGGAATCAGATACGGAGTAAAAATATAAAGATATTTTTTCGCCTGTGAAATAATGTTCAGATAAACATGCTCGCCTACTGTCTCTCCATCCAGCGGGGAATCGCCGTACGGCTGCACAAAACCGTCTTTTTTAAACGCTTCCTCGTGATAGATCTCCGGCCGGTATGATTCGAAATTGCATTCCATACCGGTGATTGTGCTCCACATCTGCAGAAACATCACCGTAAAACTCCATACCGCCTCACCATGCAGACAGATTCCGGAATCCTTCCAGTGGCCGAACCGCTCCTTGCGGTTAATGTATTCGTCCGCAAGATTAATGCCGCCCGTGAAAGCCGTATGACCGTCGATCACGGCAATTTTCCGGTGGTCACGGTTATTTAAAATGACATTCAGCACCGGTCGGAACTGATTGAACGCCGCACACTTGATGCCCATCTGCTGCAGCGATTTATAATACTGATACGGCAGTGTCGTCACGCAGCCGAAATCATCGTAAATCAGCCGCACATCCACACCGGCGGCCGCTTTTTCCTTCAGAATCTCCAGCACCGTATCCCACAGATACCCCTCGCTGATGATGAAATATTCCATAAAAATGTAGTGTTCTGCCTTTTTGAGTTCCTCAATAAAGTGCTCAAACCATACATCTCCCAGCGGGTAATACTCTGTTTCTGTATTTTCATAAACAGGATAATGCGCATAATTGGTCAGATAGGAAGACTGCCCCGCTGCCAGGATATTTTCTTCCTCGAGCTTTTTACGCGTCTCTTCTTCCTCTCCAAGAACGCCTCCCTGCGAAAGCAGAACTGTATCGTAATGTGTACGGAATTTTCTTGCCACACTGGAATGGCCGAGAATGCCGTACAGGCAGATTCCGGTTACCGGAAGCGCCAGGATACAGACTGCCCACATCAGTTTGTAGCCGGGATTCATTTTCGGATTATTGATAATCGAAAGCACTGCAATCAGGGAAAGGATCGTGACCGCATAGTTGATGTAGACAGATTTTTCATTGAGCTGCATCACAATTCCGGCCAGCCAGCAAAATTCCAGAAGAAGTGCAACACCGATAATGACCATACGGCTGGTAAGCAGCTTCAGAATCTTTTTCACGATACGAAACAGCTTGTTTGCTATTTTGTACAAAATTCTCATTTGTCACCGCCTTGCTGTTTTGTCAAAACCTGCGACTTTAAGTTACAAGTATAAAAATCCCCGGCAAAACAGATCGCCGGGGATTTTTTGCACATTAATTATACTTACGTTTTCTGGCAGCTTCAGATTTCTTTTTACGACGAACACTTGGTTTCTCGTAATGCTCTCTTTTACGAATCTCCTGCTGAATGCCAGCTTTTGCACAGCTACGCTTAAATCTGCGTAAAGCGCTGTCCAACGTTTCGTTTTCTTTAACGATTACATTTGACATAGTCTCACACCTAACCTCCCTCCAGTTGTAGATTGTGCATAATACAACTGTATGGGTATTTTTTGCACTGTTCTTATTATACCAGAAAAATCTCGTACGTCAACAAGTTTTTTCATTTTTTTGCAAAATTTTTCCCTGCCGCCTGCCTGGCTCCTTTTTCTGCCCTGCAGGCGGCAGGATTTTGTGCTGTTTTTCCTGCTTATTGTTATGCGATCTGGCCTTCCAGTACCTCAGCAGCTTTTGCAACTGCTTCGTCGATCTTCTCCGGATTCTTTCCGCCGGCCTGTGCCATGTTCGGACGTCCACCGCCGCCGCCGCCGACAACGGCTGCCACTTCTTTGATCAGTTTTCCGGCATGTGCACCTTTCTTCATCGCATCATCGGTTACCATGGCAAGAAGGCTTACTTTACCGTCCTTTGCAGATGCCAGAACAACAACGCCGCTTCCCAGTTTTTCTTTCAGCTGGTCGCCAAGGTCACGCAGTCCGTTCATATCGACATCCGGTACGGATGCAGCGAGAAGTTTTACACCTTTGACTTCGGTTACTTTATCCATAACATCGCCGAGCGCTTCTTTTGCCAGTTTGCTCTTTAAGGACTCATTCTCTGCCTGGAGTGCCTTTGCCTCTGCCTGCAGATGAGCGATCTTCTCGAGGAGATCCGCCGGTGTTGTCTTTAAGAGAGCTGCTGCCTCATGTATTTTCTCTTCCTGTGCTTTATAGTATGCAGTAACAGACGGTCCGGTCAGAGCTTCGATTCTGCGGACACCTGCTGCAACGCCTGCCTCAGAAACAAGTTTGAACAGTCCGATTTCAGCGGTATTCTTTACATGGGTACCACCGCAGAGCTCTTTGGAGAAGTCTCCCATGGAAACGACACGTACTTTGTCGCCGTATTTCTCACCGAACAGAGCCATCGCGCCGGATTTCTTTGCTTCCTCAGTATCCATGATGTCGGTTACAACCGGGATCTGCTCCTGAATCTTTTCATTTACCAGATTCTCAACTTTTTCCAGTTCTTCCGGTGTCATAGCCTGGAAGTGGGCAAAGTCGAAACGGAGTCTGGTCGGGGTTACGAGAGAACCTTTCTGCTCTACGTGTGCACCGAGAACAGTCTTTAATGCCTTCTGCAGAAGGTGTGTTGCGCTGTGGTTCTTCTCGATATTTTTTCTTGCCTCTTCGTTGACCTGAAGTGTAACTTCCTCGCCGTTTGAAATCATACCGGATTTCATGACACCGACGTGGCCGTATTTTCCGCCGCGGAGTTTGATGGTATCTTCTACTTCGAATACACCATTTGCTCCTTTGATGATACCGCAGTCGCCTTCCTGACCGCCCATGGTAGCGTAGAACGGAGTTTTCTCTACGAAAATGGTTCCCTTCTGGCCTTCCATCAGAGATTCTGCAATCTCAGTCTCTGTCGTCAGAACGGTTACTTTGGAGGTATCCTCCAGATGATCGTATCCGGTAAACTCAGTTGTTACGGACGGGTCGATCTCATCGTAAACGGTTGCATCAGCACCCATGTAGTTTGTTACTTCACGGCTCGATCTTGCACGCTCTCTCTGCTCTTCCATTGCTGCATGGAAACCGTCCTCGTCGATGCCGTAGCCCTTCTCCTCGAGGATCTCTTTGGTCAGATCCAGCGGGAATCCGTAGGTATCGTACAGTTTGAATGCATCCTGTCCGTCCAGAACTTTTTTGCCTTCGCTCTGCATTTTTTCTTCGAGCTCGGAGAGGATATGAAGTCCCTGGTCGATGGTTTTGTTGAACTGGGTCTCCTCGTTGTTCAGAACGTTGAAGATGAAATCTTTTTTCTCTTCAAGTTCCGGATATCCGTCTTTGGAGCCTTCGATTACGCTTGCGGAAAGGCGGGCAAGGAACAGTCCGTCAATGCCAAGCAGACGGCCATGACGTGCTGCACGGCGGATCAGACGACGCAGTACGTAGCCTCTTCCTTCGTTGGTCGGCATGATTCCATCGGAAATCATGAATGTTGCGGAACGGATATGGTCTGTGATAAGGCGGATGGAAACATCGGTCTCATGATCTTTATCATACTCTTTTCCGGAGATTTCGCATACTTTGTTGCGTAGTGCCTGAATGGTGTCGACATCGAAGATGGAATCTACATCCTGTACGACAACGGCCAGACGCTCAAGTCCCATACCGGTATCAATGTTCTTCTGGATCAGGTCGGTGTAGTGGCCCTCGCCGTCGTTGTTGAACTGGCTGAATACGTTGTTCCATACTTCCATGTAACGGTCACACTCGCAGCCAACGGTACATCCCGGTTTGCCGCAGCCGTATTTTTCTCCGCGGTCATAATAAATCTCAGAACACGGACCGCACGGACCTGCGCCATGCTCCCAGAAGTTGTCCTCTTTTCCAAAACGGAAAATACGGTCTGCCGGGATGCCGATCTCTTTGTTCCAGATATCAAATGCTTCATCATCGTCCTGATAGATGGATGGGTACAGACGATTCGGATCGAGCCCTACTACCTGTGTTAAAAACTCCCAGGACCATGCGATTGCTTCGTGTTTGAAATAATCACCGAAGGAAAAGTTTCCGAGCATCTCAAAGAAGGTGCCGTGACGGGCTGTTTTTCCTACATTTTCAATATCGCCGGTACGGATACATTTCTGGCATGTTGTTACTCTTCTTCTCGGCGGAATCTCTGCGCCTGTGAAGTAAGGTTTCAGCGGAGCCATACCGGAGTTGATCAGTAAAAGACTTTTATCGTTGTGTGGAATCAACGAAAAACTCTTCATAGCAAGATGTCCTTTGCTCTCGAAGAACTCAAGAAACATCTTTCGTAATTCGTTTACGCCATATTTTTCCATGACTGTTTGTCCTCCAAATAATTCAGTGTGTCCCGGAATTTCTTCCGGGAATCCATTCTTTTATAATAGCACACTTAATTATTTAACGCAAATTTTTTTGAAATTCTTCTTTCCTTTTTTCAGAACGATACCGTCCTCGCCGAAGGCTGCTTTTTCTACGGCATATTTCGGATCTGTAATTTTCTCACCGTCTACGGATACACCGCCCTGCTCTACGGCACGGCGTCCTTCGTTTCTGGTCTTTGCAAGCTCTGCTTTGACAAGAAGGGTTACGATATCGATTTTATCGTCCGTGAAATCCTCTGCAGAAAGTTCACTGGTCGGCATATGCTCGGAGCTTCCGGTAGAGAATACGGCACGTGCGCCTTCGTGCGCTTTCTTTGCTTCTTCCTCGCCGTGTACCATGGAGGTCAGCTCATAGGCCAGGATCTCTTTTGCCTCGTTCAGCTTGCTTCCTTCCCAGGAATCCATCTCGTCGATCTGCTCCAGCGGCAGGAAGGTCAGCATACGGATACATTTTAAGACATCGGCATCGTCCACGTTTCTCCAGTACTGGTAGAAATCGAACGGGCTGGTCTTGTTCGGGTCAAGCCATACAGCGTTTCCTGCGGTTTTACCCATCTTCTTGCCCTGAGAGTCGGTCAGAAGGGTGATGGTCATTGCATAGGCATCTTTTCCAAGTTTACGGCGGATCAGTTCGGTTCCTCCCAGCATGTTGGACCACTGGTCATCGCCGCCGAACTGCATATTGCAGCCGTATTTCTGGAACATGTGATAGAAGTCGTAGCTCTGCATAATCATATAGTTGAACTCCAGGAAGGAAAGACCTTTTTCCATACGCTGTTTGTAGCACTCTGCACGGAGCATGTTGTTGACGCTGAAGCATGCACCTACCTCACGGAGCAGTTCTACATAGTTCAGGTTCAGCAGCCAGTCTGCGTTGTTGAGCATCATAGCTTTTCCCTCGCCAAACTCGATGAAACGCTCCATCTGACGTTTGAAGCACTCTGCGTTGTGGTCGATCTCCTCGCGGGTCAGCATTTTTCTCATATCGGTTCTTCCGGACGGGTCACCGATCATGGTGGTGCCGCCGCCGATCAGGGCGATCGGTTTGTTTCCTGCCATCTGCATCCGTTTCATCAGGGTCAGTGCCATGAAGTGACCTGCGGTCAGACTGTCTGCGGTGCAGTCGAATCCGATATAGAACGTTGCTTTTCCATTGTTTACCAGGTCTCTGATTTCATCTTCGTCGGTTACCTGTGCCAGAAGGCCTCTGGCGATCAGTTCGTCATAAATCTGCATTTTGTTTTTCTCCTTTTTTCGGTTGACTTTCGGGTATGTGTTACCGTCTGGGACCAAAGTTTTTTATACAAAAAGACTCCCGTCCTTTCCGATTCAAAGGACGAGAGCCCGTATCTCCCGTGTTACCACCTTACTTCACAGCTGTCTCACGGCAGCTGCCTTTGTCGGTATCCAAAACCTCTGAATACCCTGACGCTGTAACGTTCGTCTCTTACGTCGCAGCCTACTAAAAACGTGCATCATAGTTCGTTCTTCTGCCGCCCGTTTTATTCGGTGCGCAACTCCGGGATGTATTCGAATCGTACAGAACCTGCATGCGCCTCTCATCTGCCGGCTGCTTTCTGTCCGCGTTTTTGTACGTCTACTTGTTCCCTTCCAAGCCTTTTTCCATGTTCCATAGTATAAACGGTGATTCGAAATCTGTCAAGACTTCTGCTTTCCGTTTTTTCATCTATTTTTAATATCCGCGGTCCTGATCCATCATATACAGGAGTGCGTTGCAGATGCACGCCGCGATATTGCTGCCGCCTTTTCGTCCGCGTGCCACGATATACGGGATATTGGTCTGCATAATCAGTTCTTTGGACTGTACCACATTGACAAAGCCGACCGGAACTCCGATGATCAGCGCCGGTTTTATTTTTCCTTCCCCGATCAGTTCATAGAGGCGGACCAGTGCCGTCGGCGCATTTCCAACCGCAATAATCAGCTTTTTATCCAGCTCCGCCGCTTTTTCCATGCAGGCTGCCGCGCGGGTGCTTCCGGTTTCTTTTGCTCTTGCCGCAACATCTTCGTCTGACATAAAGCAGAGCGCTTCACCGCCGTGGCGCGCAAGCACCTTTTTGTTGATGCCGGATCTTGCCATCTGCGTATCCGTCACAATGCAGGCTCCCTCCCGGATCGCCTCGATGCCTTTTGCCACCGCATGCTCCGAAAAGCAGAGATTATCCGCATAATCAAAATCCGCACTTGTGTGGATACACCGCTTTACAACCAGTTCCTGATCCTCTGGAAACGTTCTTCCGTTTAATTCTTCCGTGATAATTTCAAAGCTTCTCTTTTCAATCTCGTGCGGGCTTACCTGCTCCAGTTCTATCTTCATCTTTATGCCCCTTCTTCCAGAATTTGATAAATCTTCTTCATGTCGAGATGCTCGCGCAGCGCATCTGCGAGAATATCGTACTGTGTCTCTTTGAATGTCTGGTAATCGACACCGTGAATCTGCTCCATGGCAATTCCCTTATTCTTTGCAAGTGCTTCCACGATCCGCTCGGCAACTTCTTCTTTGTCGAAAATGCCGTGCACATACGTACCGTACACATTTCCTTTCTGTGCACCGTCCAGCTTATCCGAATCAGCACGGTTCTGATCATCGATGAACGTGAATGCTTCTGTTTCTTCTTTCCGCACCGTTTCTCCCATATGGATTTCATAGCCCTCAATCCGGGTTCCCTCGATCCCGGCAAGAACGCCTTCTGTTTTTCCAAAAGCGCCCTCCGCGCGGGTTCTCGTCTTCTCACCGGCAAATACGGTATCCATCGGCAGGAGTCCCATTCCTTTGATCGTTCCGCCGGCTTCGACATGCAGCGGATCGCTCAGCGTATCTCCGAGCATCTGGAAGCCGCCGCAGACACCGAAAATTACTTTTCCGGCCGCAGCCGCCTTCAGTACGGCCGCTTCCAGACCATTCTGACGCATCCAGAGCAGATCCTCCATCGTGTTTTTCGTTCCCGGAAGCAGAATCATATCCGGATTTTTCAGTTCGGAGACAGAGCTTACGTAGCGGAGTGATACGCCTTCGATCCGCTCGAACGGGTTGAAATCGGTGAAGTTTGAAATACGCGGGAGACGGATGACCGCAAGGTCAATGAGACCGATCTCCTCTTTTCTGGTGAATCGCTCGGTCAGACTGTCCTCGTCTTCCACTTCGATGTGGAGATACGGCGCCACGCCGACCACCGGGATGTGTGTTTTTTCTTCCAGCATCACAACGCCCGGGTCCAGGATGGTTTTGTCCCCGCGGAATTTGTTGATAATCAGACCCTTGATGCGGTCGCGCTCATCCGGCTCTAAAAGCTCTACGGTACCGTAAAGCTGAGCAAAAACGCCGCCGCGGTCAATATCTCCGACGAGGAGCACCGGTGCATCCACAAGCTTTGCCATTCCCATATTGACGATATCATCGGCTTTCAGGTTGATCTCCGCCGGACTTCCGGCTCCCTCGATCACAATGATATCATACTGTTCTTCCAGTGCATGGTACGCTTTCATGATGTCCGGGATCAGCTCTTTTTTGTGGGAAAAATATTCCCGCGCACTCATGTTTCCCAGTACCTCACCGTTTACAATCACCTGCGAACCGGTGTCATTCGTCGGCTTTAACAGAATCGGGTTCATCAAAACGGACGGTTCGATCCCGGCCGCTTCCGCCTGCATGACCTGTGCACGTCCCATCTCAAGGCCTTCTCTCGTAATAAACGAATTCAGCGCCATATTCTGTGATTTGAACGGCGCCACACGGTATCCGTCCTGATGGAAAATCCGGCATAAGCCCGCCGCAAGCAGACTTTTTCCCGCATTTGACATCGTTCCCTGTATCATAATTACTTTCGCCATCGTTTTTCCTCCTAAAACCACTGCAGAATCTGTGAAACGGCTTCTGTCAGAATCTGGTTTTCTTCATGTGTGCGTACGGCTGCACGGTAATATCCGTCGGCAAGGCCCGGGTAGTTGGAACAGTCGCGGATCAGAATGCCGCCTTTTTCCAGCCGTGCGGCAAGTCCTTTCGGTCCCTCAAAGAACAGATAATTTGCACAGGAATCCCATACGGTAAGACCTGCTTTTTCCAGTTCTGCTTTCATCCAGGCGCGTTCTTTTCCGATCAGTTCCCGTGCTTCTTTGACGTAAGCATCCTCGTTCAGGGCGGCAAGGCCTGCCATCTGCGCCGGAATCGAAACATTCCACGACTGCATGCTGCGGCTGATCCGATCCAGCAGATCCTCGTCGCTGCAGAGCAGATAGCCAAGACGCAGGCCCGGCATTGCGTAAATCTTTGTGAACGCACGCAGAATCAGCAGATTCGGATATTCGTCCAGTTTTCCCTGCATCGTCACTTTTTCCGGCTCCGGCAGAAATTCTATGAAACACTCATCCAGCACCAGATAGATGTTACGCTCCCGGCAGTTATCCAGGATCTTTAAAAGAAGCTCCTGCGGAATCGTAAGGCCGGTTGGATTATTTGGATTACATAAAAAGACAAGATCCAGATCGTCGGTCAGATCATCGCAGAAATCGTCCTGTAAAAGAAAGCCTTTTTCCTTTTGCAGCGGATACATACGGATAAAACACCCTGCCGCTGAAAGTGCTGCTTCATACTCTGCAAATCCCGGCGCTGCAATCAGCGCTTTTTTCGGGCGGAGAGCCTGTGTCAGGGCAAAAATAAGCTCCGCGGCGCCGTTTGCAAACAGGATATTTTCTTCTGGAAGCTGCTCCTTTTCCGACAGTGCCCGGGTCAGGTCCCGGCACAGTGCGTCAGGATACTGTTCCACCGATTCCGCGCTCTTTCTCACCGCCTCTTTCACACTTTCCGGAGTTCCAAGAGGATTGACATTCACAGAAAAATCGACTCTGCATTTTTTCGTGTAAATGTCTCCTCCATGTGGATTTTGTCTCATACCATATGCCTTCCTTTCTCTTTTCCGTTGTGTTTCTATCTTCTCTTTTTACAGAAATAAAAAGAACGCGCGGATTCCCGCAAAGAACACCAGTCCGAGGAACGAGGTCAGATACATCAGATGATTTGCTCTTTTGATATCTTCCGCCTCGACCGGGCGGATGTCATCGCCGATCGTTGGTTTCTTTACGACTTTGCCGAAATACACGGCATCTCCGGCAAGCTGTACTTCCAGCGCCCCTGCCATAACTGCTTCTGTCTGCGCAGAATTTGGGCTGGCGTGGCAGTAACGGTCGCGTTTGTAAATTTTTTCTGCATTTTTCCAGTTCATGCGCTCGCATGCAGACGCAAGAATCATCAGCCATGCGCTGATTCTCGCCGGTATGTAATTGACGACATCGTCCAGCTTTGCCGCACACCGTCCAAAATACAGATATTTGTCATTTTTGTATCCCACCATGGAATCCATGGTATTGATGGACTTATACAGAAAGCCCACTGCCGGTCCGCCGATGGCAAGAAAGAGGAGCGGTGCAATGACACCGTCCGACGTATTCTCCGCGATCGTTTCCACGGCAGCTTTTGTCACTCCTGTTTCCGAAAGATTTTCCGTATCACGTCCTACGATCATGGAAACCGCATAGCGCGCCCCCGGAAGATCGTTTTCTTTTAATTTCTGATAGACCTTCATGCTCTCATCCTTCAGGCATTTCGTTGCCGGAATCTGCCAGCACCAGAGAACCTCCAGAAGGAAGCCGATGACCGGATGAATTTTAAATGCCGCAAAGAGCAGCAGTGCCGGAACACCGTATCCCGCCAGACAGACGAGGATCACGAGAAAAACTCCTCCGGCAAGCTCTCCCTTTGGCGTTTTCGGAAATACCTTCCGCAGCCATTTTTCCAGCAGGGCAATGAGATTTCCGATCACACGGATCGGATGATACAAAAAGGAGGGATCTCCAAGCAGCAGGTCCAATCCATAGCCCACAATCAGGGCTGCTAATGCTGTTTTCATCTTGTTTTCTCCTGTTCTTTCCGGTAAGAGACACACTGCTCCAGAAATTCCAGTGCGAGGTGCGGACTTGCCATATAGTAAAGATGCGGGAATCCCGCCATCATCCGTTTTGTCGCATGAATGCATTCCCAGTTCCGCTTCCGCAGCGGTTTTGCCGCATGCCATGCACTTCCGCAGTCTGTGCTGTCAAAGTAATGGAACTCATGGCCGCGCACCGGATTTCCGCCGTTCCGAAAGGTATCCTTCGTGTTTGGCGTGAGGGTGATATAGCCGAATCTTCCCAGCTTTTTTGTCCGATAAACATTTCCCGGAACAGCCTGTACCATAGGATACACATTTCCATCCATATCCTCCATGGATTCTGACAGGTACATATAACCGCCGCATTCTGCAAGAACCGGCATTCCCTGACGGATGTTATCGCGGATCTTCGTTCTCATGGTCTGGTTTTCCGAAAGCTCTTCTGCGTGCAGCTCCGGGTAGCCGCCGCAGAACAGAAATCCGTCTGTATTCTTTGGCGGCTCCGCATCGGAAAGCGGCGAAAAATATTCGATTTTGGCTCCGAGTGACGCGAGAAGCTCCAGATTATCTCGATAAAAGAAACAGAATGCTTCATCCTTTGCAACGGCAAGAATCGGCTTCGCAGCACGCACCTTGGCGGCTGCTTCGCTTTCTGTCACCTTACGCAGGGCTTCCGGCATTTTTCCCGAGAGCTCTTCTGCCCCTTCTGCAATCGCAAGAATTTTTTCAAAATCCAGTGTCTTCTGCAGTGTTTCTGCAAGCAGATTGACCTGCTCCTGCAGATTTTCCACCTCATCCGGCATCACAAGGCCGAGGTGGCGGCTTTCTAAGTGGCATTCCTTCAGTTCCGGCACAAAGCCGACACAGGAAATGCCAAGTTCTTTTTCCGCCATCGGCGCGATCTCCCGGTACAGCATCTCTGACATCCGGTTAAAGATTACACCGGCGATCCGGCTGTCCTCTTTGTACTGCAGGTATCCCTTGATAAAGGCAAGCGCTGAAACGCTCATGCCTTTGGCATCGACAACCAGAAGAACCGGCGTTTTTGTCATACCGGCGAGATCGTAGGCGCTGCCTTTGGTAGAAATTCCGCCAAGACCGTCGTAATACCCCATAACGCCTTCCAATACGGAAATGTCATGACCCGCTGCATGTTTGCAGAACAGATACTGTGTTGTTTCTTCCTCTGTGAAAAACGGATCCAGATTACACGACGGGGCGCCGATTACCTGTTCGTGAAACATCGGATCGATATAATCCGGGCCGCATTTAAACGCTGCGGGCTGCTTTCCCATCTGCTGCAGTGCACGGAGCAGTCCGCAGGTGATCATCGTTTTCCCGCTTCCGCTCCTTCCTGCTGCCAGCATGATTCTTGGTGCTTTCATTCTTTGGCACCTCCCTGGGCTGTAAAGATATAAACCGGATTCTGGGCAATCATCAGATGGCTTCTTCCGGCCTTTTTCGCATTGGAAGCCTGCAGGCAGACGATTTCCGGCTCTTCAAACGCAAGTTTTTTGAAACACGATGCTGCCTCCGCTAATGTTTCCACGGTTACTGTATTTAATACCACGCGGATGTTCGGATTCTTCCGCAGGAGCAGTTCCAGAATCTCTTTTAAGTTTCCGGCAGACCCGCCGATAAATGCATGCGTCGGAACCGGGAGTGCTTCGAGTGCTTCCGGTGCAGTTCCCTCAATAATTTCCAGATGATCCACTGCAAATTTCTTTTTATTTTCCTGCAGAAGTGCAACGGCTGCCGGATTTTTTTCTATCGCATATACCTTTCCCTGTGCTGCACGAAGCGCCATCTCAATCGAAACAGAACCTGTGCCCGATCCAATATCATAGACAACAGAATTCGAAGAAAGCTGCAGATGTGAAAGAGACGCATTGCGCACTTCCCGCTTGGTCATCGGTACTTTGTCACGCAGAAATACTTCATCTGCCATGCCGGCTGTAAACTCTGGTTCCGGATTCGGATTTTCAAACAGAAGAACCGCAAGCGGAGCAAACTCCATTTTAGCAAGTTCGAATGGGGTTCCTGTCACAATCTGTTCTTCCGGATACGACAGATCCGTTCCCACATACAGCACAATCTGCTCCCAGCCGTACGAACTTAACGTCTGGCAGATTTCCCTGACACTGCCCTTTCCGCCGGCGATCGCCAGAGTTTTCCGGTTTCGGCGGACCGTCTCCAGAAAGTTGCAGTGCTGTCCGTGCAGGCTCACAAATGCTGCATCCTCCCAGGACACTCCGATTTTGGCACAGAAATAAACCAGCGAAGAAATTCCCGGCTCTACACGGACAGAAAAATCCGCATCTTCCGCAAGGACGGCCTGAAGTTTCTTTGCTCCGCTGTAAAAGCCGACATCACCCGACTGCAGAAGAACAATCTTTTCATATTCCGGGTGCGCCTTCAGATACTCGTAAATCTTTTCCGGGCTGTATTCTGCAAGCATTGGCTTCTGATATTTTTCTACTGCTTTTGTCATGCGTCCCGCACCGATCAGCACATCCGCCTGCTCACACGCGTCTACGAGCGCCAGCGTCATCTGTGCTTCTGCACCAGGTCCGATTCCGGCGATCACGACGTCCCGTTTCACGGACAGATCAAATTTTTCAACGAGATACCGCTTGACCTCGTCCTCCGAGAGTCCTTCTTCCTCTTTCGGACGGCCGATCAGAACGACACGGACACCGGCCTTTTTTGCTGCCTCAATTTTTTCTTCAAAGCCGCCGTTTCTTCCGGATTCCTTCGTTACCATCCATTCGGCATGGAACGACTGCAGCATTGCAACGTTCATGTCCATAGAAAACGGTCCCTGCATGCCTATGGTATGTGCGGCATCAAATCCAAGTTCCGCGCAGGATGCAATTACGCCTGGCAACGGCAGCACCCGGGCATACACACGGTTTTTATAATCCGGAAGCTCTGCAAATTTTGCGAGTTCCTTGCTTCCTGTTGTCACCAGAATCTTTCCCTCTGTGCCCGCCAGATACGATACCGCTTCTTCTGTCGTATCGACCATGACGCAGGATGGATCTGCCGCAAGCGACGGCCGCAGCAGCCGAAGGTACGTTTTTCCTGCTTTTTCACATGCAGACCGGATATTTTCCGACACAAGATCGGCATACGGATGGGTTGCATCGATAACCATTTCCGGCTGTTCTTCGCCAAAAAGCTGTTCCATCTCTTCTTCTGTCAGTCTTCCGCTTCGAACCGTCAGGGCACCGCCCTCCTCGATCCGGCACTTGCCGTATTCTGTCGCCGTACAGGCAAGGGATGCAATCTCATATTTCTTCAGAAAACTGCAGATCTCCCGGCCTTCCGTCGTTCCGGCAAAGACGATTACTTTATTCATAGCGATATCCCCTCGGCGTTACCATGTGATCCCGGATTTCCTTTGTCTGACTGTTTCCGATAAATACCGTCGTAAACATATCCACTTTTGTATTGCGAAGTTCTGCAAGCGTCATGGTCCGGCTCGTCTCCCCGTCTCTTCCGATCTGGCTTACGATTCCGCAGACGGTTTCCGGCGCTTTGTAACGAAGCATCAGATCACACGCTTTTTCCAGATAATCCGCTCTCTTATGGCTTCCCGGGTTATAAAGACAGATGACAAAATCCGCTTCCGATGCCAGCAGAAGACGTTTTTCAATTTTCTCCCACGGTGTCAGAAGATCGCTCAGGCTGATCAGGGCGAAGTCGTGGATCAACGGTGCACCAAGAACGGCAGCGCCTCCCGTTGCGGCGGTCACGCCTGGAATTACCTTAATTTCAATATCAGGCCATTCTTCCGAAAGCTCATACATCAGACCTGCCATACCGTAAACGCCGGCATCTCCGCTGCAGATCATAGCAACCTGTTTTCCCTCTGCCGCAGTTTCAAATGCTAGACGGCAGCGCTCCACCTCTTTCCGCATCGGCGTCGTCAGAAATTCTTTTCCTGCAAAATGTTCTTTTACCAGATCCACATAGACGGTATAGCCGATGATCACATCGCAGTTCCGCAGCGCATCCGCCGCCTCGATCGTCATTTTTTCATATGCTCCGGGGCCGATGCCCACGACAAAAATTGTACTCAAAATACTGCCCTCCAGTCCGCCGCAGCCAGTGCAACTGTTACACCGTCCGCTGCCTTTTTTTTCTTTATCAGTCTGCCGCCGGCGAGAACTGCGCTGCGCTCACAGACATTGTCAATTCCTGTAATCTTCTTCACAAACGGAGACGGCGTAAATTCCCCCTCCGCTGTTTCCAGTTCTTCTGCAGAAAAGGTCCGGTACTGCCAGCCATACTTTTCCACCAGCTGCAGAATTCCCGGCTCCTGCGCTTTCAGATCAATACTTGCCGCCTGTCGAACTGCTTTTGGAGAAATCCCGGCCGCCGCAAGTGCCGCAAGAACCTTTTCTTCAATCCGGCCGGCCGG